>Ga0181527_1000105_pt1 | contig 91847 bp, 69 predicted proteins | sample PEATcosm2014_Bin_30_FD_119762 | JGI IMG/M metagenome (GOLD analysis project Ga0181527, IMG submission 119762) | Peatland microbial communities from MTU Mesocosm Facility, Houghton, MI, USA - PEATcosm2014_Bin06_60_metaG | ecosystem: Environmental > Terrestrial > Soil > Wetlands > Peat | place...
GAAGATATCACTTTGGCTGCTCAAGGCAAGCAAAAAGAATGTGATCGGAAACCCGAATCTCCTCTAACTGCCTCTCTACCCGCCTGCTACGCCTTAAAACTCCCCCACCTTGCGGAATCGCTGCGGAGGACGGATCAGAACTGGATTGAAAAGAATTTCAGGCCCGCTGGCCTGCCGGTGACCGGATCGCGCTCCGCGACCAAATTATCCCGCCCGGAACCGTATTCTGCGGGTGCGAACGGGTTCAACAGTTGGAGGGGGTTGTCCTTCTTAGCCAACTGCACCGCTGCTCCCGAGAATGTGAATCGGTTTCCTTTGATCTCGAAAGGCCTTTCCTTCTTTTCGAGTGACACTTCTGGAATGGGCGGGGCAGATCTTTGCGTCGCCGAGGTTCCGGCGGCGGGCTTGGGCGCCGCAGCTTGCCCGCTCAGCGTCGCAACGGCGAGTAAACTCATGCTGACAAGAATCGCTTTCATACTGCTTTTTCCTATCATGCCAATCTCCGGCCGAGGCAGGGCCTTGTCAACGGGCTCTCCGTGTCCCGGCTTGACGCGCGGCTTCCGCCCGATGAATCCGGCCTTCAGGCGGCGGAGTCTGAATGCGTCGTCTGTCCCGGTTTTTGAATAATAAAGCTCGCCTTCGGTTCATGGCGGGATAACATCTTTTTCCTGATCCGATGTCGGCACCAAAGATTCCAGCAAAGCGCATTCTGGTGGTGGATGACGAGCCCTTTGTCTGCGACGCAGTCAAGATGATGCTTGCGTTCGACGGGCACCAGGTCCAGACGGCAAACAGCGGCAAAGAGGCTCTGGCTCTTTTTGAAAACGGCAAGTTCGACCTCGTGATCACCGACTTTGCGATGCCTGAAATGAAAGGAGACGAGCTGGCCAACGCGATCAAGACGCGCGCCCCGGAGCAACCCGTGGTCATGATCACGGCCTACGCGGAAATGTTGCAGGCTTCGGACCACCCCTTGCCCGGTGTCGACTTCGTCATCAGCAAACCTTTCCTGCTGGAGAATCTGCGCGAAGCCATTGGCAGAGCCCTGCGCGAAAAAGGAGCTTGAGCCGGCCGCCAGCCCGAGAAATCCCCAATGATCGGTGCATCCGGGGCATGCTCACTTCTTGTCGTTGAGCACCCGTGATCGATCCTGAATCGTTGGACCGGCAGACGTCCGTACTGCACCCGCCGTGTTTTTGCGTAGTTTCCCCCAATTGCCTAAATGCTTGATGACTGTCATAGTTGGGATGGAACCAAAACGGGTCAGTGAACGCTTATGCAATCATCGGTGCTTGAATCGGAACCGCCCATGCCGGCGCCAGTATTTGTTTCCGGCAAAAAGCCGCGCCTGCGCACGCTCGATTTCTTCAAACACGTTGGTCAGTGGAGCATGTTGATGTTTTTTGCGGCCGTGACCTATCTATTGCTCAGCCGCTTTGTTCTGCAAGTCGTGCAGGTCGAGGGTCAAAGCATGGTGCCCACGCTCCATAATGCGGATCGCTACTTTCTCAATCGGTGGATCTATCACCTGCACCCTCCGCAACGCGGCGATGTCGTCGTGCTCAAAGATCCCTCGGACGGAGACTACGCGGTCAAGAGGATCATCGCCTTGTGCGGTGATGCCGTTTACTTCAAAAGCGGGCGGATTTACGTGAATGGTCGGGAGCTGAGGGAGCCGTATCTTTATCCGAACATGCCGACCTACGCCGGGGCGAACATTGACGAAGAACTCGTTTTGTGCGGGCGGAACCAGTATTTCGTGCTGGGGGATAACCGGGTTGACAGTTTCGACAGCCGGATCTACGGGCCGGTTTCCCGGGGTAATATTGTTGGCGCCCTCGTTCGTTGAGCCGTCTCAATTCAGTCGAGAACCTAGGAGGACTCAGATGCACGCGGATCAGAAAGCAGAATGGACGAGCTTTCTGCGATCATTCGAGCCGCCGCTCAATGGTGAATCGGTTCGGCGCTGGAACAATTTCTCGCTTTACACGGGCGAGAAGGCAGGGCGGAGGGCGAGTTCTCAAAAACTCATGTTTTCCCGCTTCCGGCGAACGAACCGGCAGCACTCCTCGTAACCCACTTCGCGAGCGAGGCGGACAGCCTCGGCAAAATTCATCCCCACTTCGCGCGGCGCATGGGCGTCCGAGCCGAAGGTGATGGGGAGGCCTTTTTGAAACGCAAGCTGGAGAATGTGGCGGGTTGGATAAATTTCCATGCAGTCTTTGCGCAAGCCGGCGGTGTTCAGCTCGATGGCGCAGTTGCGCCGGACCGCTGCCTCGATGAATCTTTCGTAAAGTGGCGTGCAGTCGCGGGCCGGGCGGTGGCCGAACTTTTTTGGCAGATCGGCATGGCCGATGATTTCGAATAAACCGCTTTCAGCGGCCAGGCTCAAACGGTCGAAGTAAACCGACCACACCTCCCACGCGTCGCGGTCTTTCCACTCAGACAATTTGCGGGGGTCGTCCACCGCCCAGGATTCCGAAACGTAGTGGACGGAACCGATAAAATAGTCCCAGGGATGACGCCCCGCCAGTTCGCGAATCCAGGCATCCTGGCCGGGCAGGTAATCCACCTCCAGCGCGAGGCGGATTGTGAGTTGCGGAAAATCCTTTTGCGATTGACGGACTTTCTCGACGTATTCGTCCAGTTGATCGAACCGCATCCGCCAATCGTCGAAATCGTCACGCCGCATCGGCGAGTGATCGGAAAAGCCGATTTCCTTCAAGCCAATGGCGGCGGCACGGGCGGCATAATCGCCCGGCGCACCGGAGGCATGGCGGCAGAGCGCCGTGTGCATGTGATAATCCGGGGGCAGACTCATGTGTCGCGTGGCAAGTGTCAGGTGCCAGGCGCAGAGTGTCGAACAAAAAACCCGTCCCTCCAGGCGCGTCCCGGAATCGCTTCCTGTAGGTCAAATGCCTGGCGCCGAGCCGGCCGGATTCCCGGGACGGGAGGAAGACGTTGACACCCGTTTTGCGTTTCCCTAACTTTCGCTCGCAAAGACAGCGCGCTTTGCCCCGAATGAGAATTCGGGGATTTTTGTTGCCGCTCGGCCTCGGCGTCAAATGGTTGAATCGTTGAACCATTGAACCGGCCATGATTTAACGATGCCACGGTGTAACGGTTCAACGAACAAGTCATGTCGAATACAATTCTAGTCGGCGCCCAATGGGGTGATGAGGGCAAAGGCAAAGTCATCGACCTGCTGACCGAACAGGCCGACGTCGTGGTTCGGACGCAAGGCGGCAACAACGCGGGGCACACGGTCCTCATCGGGGAACAGAAGTACGTCCTGCACCTCGTGCCCTCGGGTATTCTCCGCCGCAACAAGGTTTGCGTCATCGGCAACGGCGTCGTGGTGGACCCGGTGAGCCTGGTCGAGGAAATCAGGGGACTTCGAAAACTCGGCGTCAGGATCGACGGCAACCTTTACCTGAGTGAAACCGCGCACCTGGTTTTGCCCTATCACCGTGAGCTCGATGCCCGGCGCGAGTTCCTGAAGGGGAAGAACAAGATCGGCACGACCAAGCGCGGGATTGGACCCGCTTACGGGGACAAGGCCGCGAGGACAGGTTTGCGCGTGGTCGATCTGGTCAATCCCGACCGCTTCCGGCGGCAGCTCGAATCCAGGATCAAAGAGAACAACAGCATCCTGAAAGCGTTCGGCGCGGGGCCGCTCTCGTTCCGGCAGGTTTACCGGGCCTATCGCGCAGCGGGGGCATACTTGGAGCCGTTTGTGACCAACACGGTCGTCGTGCTCCATGAAGCCATGCGTCAGCACAAAGACATCCTGTTCGAGGGCGCCCAGGGTACCTTCCTGGACATCGATCACGGCACCTACCCGTTCGTGACGTCATCCAACACGACGGCGGGTGGCGCGTGCACCGGCTCAGGCGTGCCGCCGCATCGCATCGACCGCGTCGTCGGCGTCATGAAAGCCTACACCACGCGCGTGGGGGAAGGGCCGCTGCCAACGGAGAGCGCCGAGATCGCGGATATGCTGCACGCCATGGGCCGTGAATTCGGCGCGACCACGGGCCGCCCGCGCCGCTGCGGGTGGTTTGACTCCGTCGCCACACGCCATGCGACGATGGTCAATGGGATTGACGAACTGGCGATCACGAACATCGACGGCCTCGACAGCGTGAAGACAATCAAGGTGTGCGTTGCCTACCGCCAAGGCAAAGAGCGGTATGATTTTGTGCCGAACGATATTGGAGTGCTGTCGCGTTGTGAGCCGGTGTACGTGGAATTTCCGGGGTGGCGCGTGCCGACGCAGCAGGCCCGGAAGTGGAAGGACTTGCCGGCCGGGGCGCGTTCGTACCTGAAGGCGCTGGCGGAACTGACCGGCGCGAAGCTGCGCATTGCCTCCGTGGGACCGGGACGTGAGCAGACGGTTTTTGTCTGAGATCCGGCATCCTGCATCATGAGTTCCGCCGCTCCCCACCTCAGTTCTGAAGCGCGGGCCGCCTTGCCCCGGCACATCGCGATTATCATGGATGGCAACGGGCGCTGGGCGCGACAACGCCACCTGCCGCGCATCGAAGGCCATCGCATGGGTGCGGAATCGGCGCGCGTCATCATCCGCACCGCCGGTGAGCTCGGCATCCGGTATCTGACGCTCTATGCCTTCTCGGTCGAAAACTGGAACCGTCCTGAAGAGGAAGTGGACGCACTCATGAAGTATCTGGTCCACTATCTCAGGACGGAGACTTCCGAGCTCAACAAGAACAACGTCAAACTGGAAGTCATCGGCCAGATTTATCGGCTCCCGGAGAACGTTCAGGAGCATCTCAAGAAGTCCATCGCCACGCTTGCGAGAAACAACGGGCTGACCCTGATCATGGCGTTGAGTTATGGGGGGCGGACGGAGATTGTGGACGCGGTCCGCGATATCGCCAAGAAAGTGAAGCTGCGCGAACTGGATCCCGCCGAGATCACCGAAGAGGTTTTCGCGCAGCATCTGTACACCCGGAACTGGCCCGATCCGGATTTGCTGATTCGCACCAGCGGCGAGATGCGTGTGAGCAATTTTCTGCTGTGGCAGATCTCCTACGCCGAACTGGTGATCACGCCGACGCTCTGGCCGGACTTCCGCAGACCCCAATTCTACGCGGCGCTGGAAGAATATCATCGACGCCACCGCCGGTTCGGGGGGTTGTGAAGTGTCTCCAAATCGAGAAGTATGACCGGCTTCGGCCACGCAGGCGGGTGAGGGTCGCCTGGAAAAATTTGCGAGGCCTGCGCACATTTTCATGGATAGTAGTGCGGCGACATCCCGGCTGATGGGGCGGCCGCGGGCAGTTCGGCGCGCGAATCTGCTCGTATTTCCCGCCGCGAGCAACGTGCGGGCAAGGCAGGGACTTCTCCCCGCTGAAAATTTCGCTCGTAAAACGTAAATCCAAAATCGTAAATTCATTTATGCGGCAACCAGTTCAATTTCGCGTCCGAGGAGAACCATGAAGCGATTCAAACGCATCGGCATCATCACAGCGGGCGGCGACAGCCCCGGGCTCAATGCGGCGATCCGCGGCGTGGGCAAGGCCGCCCTCGGCGGTTATGGAATGGAGATTGTCGGCTTCCGCGACGGTTTCCGCGGAATTGCGGAAAACTTGCGCCTGCGCCTGGACAAACGGGCATTGGCGGGAATCCTGACGATCGGGGGGACCATTCTCGGCACCGGACGCGATAAGCCGCATCGCATGGAAGTTCAAGGCCAGGAACGCGACATGAGCGATGTCATTGTCCGCAATTACAGGAAGAACAAACTTGATGCCCTGGTCTGCATCGGCGGCGGCGGCACGCACAAAAACGCGCTGCGCCTCGTCGAAAAGGGGCTGAACATCATCACGCTGCCGAAGACCATCGACAACGACATCGCGTTGACGGACGCGAGCATCGGCTTCGACACCGCGTTGGGAATCGCGACGGAGGCGATCGATCGCCTGCACAGCACCGCCCACAGCCATCATCGCATCATCATCGCGGAAATCATGGGTCATCGTGCCGGCTGGCTGACGCTCGGGGCCGGGATTGCCGGCGGGGCGGATGTGATTCTGATCCCCGAGATGCCCTACGACATCGTGCACATCGCCTCGGCCATCCGGCAACGCAGCCGGCACGGCACCAACTTCAGCATCGTGGCGGTGGCGGAAGGCGCCATGTCCAAGGAAGACGCCGCGGCCTTCGCCAAAGCCGAGGAACGGCGGCGAAAAGCGACCAGCAAAGCGCAAAAACAGCGGGCGAAAACCGAGCTCGCAGTGTTGACGGCCCGGCATTCCGGAAACACGCTGCGGTTGGCGAAGCAGTTGGAGGAACTGACGCATCTGGAGGCCCGGGTGACCATTCTGGGTTATGTGCAGCGGGGAGGCACGCCTTCAGCGGGCGACCGTTTGCTGGCTACGCGGTTGGGCACCATGTGCGTCGAGTTGATCCAGGAGAAGGTTTTCGGGGTGATGGTGGCGGCGCGTGGCGACGGCGTAAAGCCCGTGCCCATAGTGGAAGTCGCCGGCAAACTCAAGACGGTTCCCCCGGATCATCCGTGGATTGAAAGCGCGCGGCGTGTCGGCACGTGTTTGGGAGACTGAAGAAATCACTCTCGACACCTGGACGGCTCGCCATCATCCTCTTGGTATGTCTGACGCGACCGCGCCTACGACACCAGCCGTGCCACCGTCCAAGGGGAAGACCTTCTTGCGCCGGTTGGCCAGCGCGGTCGTGCTTTGGACGATCGTGTTCGCGGCGATGTTTTCCAGCAACCGGCTGCTCTCGGATTACTTCTTCGTTGCCGTCATGGTCTTTCTGGCGGTGACCGGTTTGTCGGAGTTCTATGCCATTGCGCAGAAGCGCGACCTGGTCTGCTTCAAAAACTGGGGGATTTTCGGCGGAGCGCTGCTCATGGTCGGCACGTTCCTGCAGTTGACCGGTCACATCGGCACCCAGGGATCCCCCGCCCGCGTGAACGATTTTGAAACCAGTTTTATCATTCTGTTCGTGCTCGGGCTGTGTCTGCGCCAGTTGTCTTCGAGGTCAAACCCGGCCGGGTTGACTGCCATTTCACTGACGCTCTTCGGTTTGATGTACGTTCCCTGGCTGTTGAATTTCGTTCAGAAAATCCAGTTCTTCCCGTTTCGCCCGCCCTTCGAAGGCACTGGGAAGTGGTACGTGCTTTATTTCATTCTCGTCACCAAGTTCAGCGACACCGGCGCTTACGCCGTCGGCTCGCTGATCGGGCGGCACAAGATGATTCCGCGCATCAGCCCGGGCAAAACCTGGGAAGGTTTTGCCGGCGCCATTTTGGCTGCAACCGCTGCCAGCCTGGTGTTCACGCATTTCTTCGGGGATAAAATGGCGGGCATGAACTCGAGACATGCCGTGAGCCTGGGCATGATTTTGAGCGTCTGCGCCGTCGTGGGCGACCTCATCGAATCGCTGTTCAAACGCGAAGCCGGCGTCAAGGACTCCGGCGGACTCTTTCCCGGCATTGGAGGAATACTCGATCTGCTGGACAGTCTGTTGTTTAATGCGCCGATCATGTATTTGTATTTGCGACACGTGCTGACGCACCCGTGATGGATTCACGATATACGTTCTACGATTTACGCGCGGTAAACCTGCGCTCGATGATGGAACTGCTTGTGGACAACAATTTGGTTAAACGATCTCGCCCCAAATCATAAATGACGGGGCGCGTATATCGTAAATCGTAAATCGAAAATGAAGAACGTGGTTCTGTTAGGCAGCACCGGTTCCATCGGTGCCAGCACCGTGAAGGTGGCGGAGGATTTGCCGGACCGCATCCGGCTGCTCGGATTGGCCGCCGGCAATAACGTGGAATTGCTGCTGGAACAGACCCGCAAGCACCGGCCCCAGGTCGTATCCATCGCCGATCCGGACAAAGCCCGGGAATTGCGCGACACCCTGGGCACCACGGCGGAAGTATTCTGTGGCGCCGAGGGGTTGGTCAAACTTGCGGCCTTGCCGGGCGCGGACATCGTGCTCGTGGCGATCGTTGGCACTGCCGGACTCCTGCCCGCGCTGATGGCGATTCGCGCCGGCAAGGACATTGCGGTGGCCTCGAAAGAAATTCTCGTAATGGCTGGCGAGATCGTCATGCGCGAGGCGCGCAAATATGGTGTGCGCGTGTTGCCCGTCGATAGCGAGCATTCCGCCATCTTCCAGTGTCTGGAGGGAAAACCTTCCGATTCCGTCCGCAAACTCTGGCTCACGGCGTCCGGCGGTCCCTTCCGCAACACCCCCAAAGCGGAGTTCCCGGAAATCACCGTCGAGCGCGCGCTCAAGCACCCGTCGTGGGTCATGGGGCGCAAGATCACCATTGATTCCGCCACGCTGTTCAACAAAGGACTGGAAATGATCGAAGCGCGGTGGTTGTTCGACATTGAAATGGACCGCGTCGGAGTGGTGGTGCATCCGCAGAGCGTGGTGCATTCGTTGGTGGAGTTTGTGGACGGTTCGATGCTGGCTCAGCTCTCAACGCCGGACATGTGCCTGCCCATTCAACATGCGTTGACATATCCGGACCGCGCCCCCAGCCAGCGCGTGCGGACGAACCTGGCGAAACTCGGCAGTTTGACGTTTGAAGAGCCGGATCCAGACCGGTTCCCGGCGCTCGGCCTGGCGCGCCGGGCGGGGGAGGTGGGCGGCACGCTGCCGGCGGTTCTCAATGCCGCCAACGAAATTGCGGTCGAAGCCTTCGTGAACCGGCGGATCACATTTCCGCAAATCACCGAAACCGTCCGCCGCACGATGGATCGACACAAAGTGGTGGCTCATCCCACATTGGAACAAATCCTCGAGGCGGACGCCTGGGCGCGAAAGGAAGCCGCGGGTTGAGAACCGCTCACCCGCAAGCAGTTTGAGCGCTTGCTCCAACGGGGAGGAAAAACCGCATAAACCCGGCAGCGAACAATTCAAACATGAACCCAAAGCCGGATTTCAACGCCGTCATCTTCGACATGGACGGTGTGATCGTGGACAGCGAGCCGTGTCATGAGCGGGCGATTCTCGAGGTCATTCGCGAGAGCGGTTACGGCCCGAACCACGGGCTCCAGATTTCAGATTACATCGGCCGCTCCGATCAAGACGTGTGGAAAGATTTCATCGCCCGACAAAAGCCCCGTCAGACCCTCGAAGAATTGCTCGCCATGAAGCGGCGGCGCACCGTCGCAATCATCCAACGCGAGCAACCTTTTTTCGACGGCGCCGTCGATCTTCTCGAAAAGCTCTCCCGCCGATGTCGGCTGGGCCTGGCGTCGGGATCGGACCGCGCCGTGGTCGAGGCCGTGCTCGCCTTGAAGAACCTGCGCCGCTTTTTCTCCTCAGTGGTCACCGGCTCCGAAATCCAGCACGGCAAGCCGGCTCCCGACATTTTCCTGAAAACGGCGGAACTGCTGGCAGTGAATCCGAAAGACTGCTGGGTTGTTGAAGATTCCAAACCGGGTGTGGCGGCTGCCCTCGCCGCCGGGATGCGGGTGATCGCGATTGCGAACACCCACCCGGCAAGCGAACTGGGGAGTGCCACACGCGTGGTGAGCAACTATGGAGAGATTTGGGAAATGCTTTGTGGGCCCGCCAAGCAACGAAGGGGGCGAGTGGCTTCCGCGAAACCCGAGTCCCGGAGCCCGGCATAGTCCTGCGGCGACGTGCGATCAGAAGTGAAGGCCAAGTCCGTTTACGATGTACGATCGACGCGCTGCCGTTTCATCGGTCCCTCTTCAACCGGAGTGGTTGCCCTGTTTCATTTACGCATCGGGCAGGGCTGCGCGGCGCGCAGCCGTGGAGGCGACGCAGGGCGTCCCTAGCCGATTAACGACTGCCGGTGATCATTGCTCGCGCAAGGGGAGCAGGTGCACTTTGGTTTGGGCGAAAGCGACTTCAAGCTCGCGCAGCAGGCCGGGAGCGTCCGTCAAGGTTCCCGAACGCGCAAGCTCTTCCAGTTTCTGGCACAGCTCGACCATGCGCTTAGTGCCGAGATTCAGGCCCATGCTTTTCAGGGCATGCGCGTGAAACGCCAGCTTGGCGGGGTCGGTGATGGATTGGGCAATTTGCGTGAGGCGCTGCGGTGCGCCTTCCAGAAACAGGTCCACCAGTTCGCGCACGATGTTTTCCCCGTCCGCCGGCGACATCTCGCGCAGTTCGGCCAGGATGGTGTCATCCAACAGGCTTTCCCGGGAAAACAAGGGCGCGCGAGACAGGAAAGAGGTGTCCGATTTGCGCGAGCGGGTTGGCCCCCAGCGCTCGAGGGTGCTCTGCAACTCGCCGATGCGGACCGGTTTGGAGATGTAATCGTCCATGCCGGCGGCCAGGCACTTTTCGCGATCGCCCATCAGGGCGTTGCCGGTCATGGCGATGATGCACGGGCGCTTGTCGCGGCTCCAGCGCTCGCAGATTTTCCGGGTGGCTTCCAGTCCGTCCATTTCCGGCATCTGCACGTCCAGAAGAATGATGTCATAAGGTCTTTGTTCGAGGGCCTGGAGGACTTCGATCCCGTTGTTGGCCACGTCGGCGCGGTAGCCCAGTTTCTGCAGGACGCTCAAGCCGACTCTTTGGTTGATCGGGTTGTCATCCGCGAGCAGCACGCGGAGGGGAAAGCGTTTGGAAAAACTCGCGTCCAGAGAGGGAGTGGAGGGCGCCCTTTTTTCGCGCTGCAATTGGATATCCATGGCCCGGTACAGGGAGTCCAGCAACTGCGCCGGGCGAATGGGCTTATGAACGAAAATCGAAATGCCGCAGTTTGACGGCCGGGTGTCATCGCTCCGCAGGCGGACGGAGGAGAGCAGAAGAAGGGGCAGAGAACGCCAGGACGGCTGTTTGCGGATTTCTTCGGCCAGCGTCAGGCCGTCCATGTCCGGCAATTGGAGATCGATCATGGCCGCATCCAACGGGGGGGTGTCGGCGAGCATCGCGAGGGCGTCTTTGCTGTTGGCGACGCACTCGGCCAGCAGGCCCCATTGCTCGGCGCGATGCCGGATGATGCGGCAGTTGGTGGGGTTGTCTTCGATGACGAGCAGATGTTTCCCGGTCAACTGCGGCTGTTGCATTTGCCAGTTGGGCGGTGCGGTGGCGGAGGAGGCTTTGGCGGAGAGGGTGAAATGGAAGGTGGAACCCTGGCCGGCGGCGCTTTCCACCCAGATTTTGCCACCCAGCAATTCCGTCAGGCGCCTGCAAATAGCGAGGCCGAGACCGGTGCCGCCATAATGGCGGGTGGTGGACGCATCGACCTGCTGGAAGGACTTGAAAAGGCGGCTTTGCTTTTCCAGCGGGATGCCGATCCCGGTGTCGCGCACGGCAAAATGCAGGAGCCATTCTTCGGGATGACGCAGGAAATCCGTATCGTGTTCGTGCCCGGGTTCGATGGCGCGCGCGCCGTGCGCGGCCGGTGTCACTTCAACCACCACTTCGCCCTGGTGGGTGAATTTCACCGCATTACCGATAAGATTGACGAGGATCTGACGGAGCCGGGTGACATCGCTCACCAGGATTTTGGGAATGGCATCATCGACGATGTAACCCAGATCGAGTTGCTTCTCGGCTGCCTTTGGCGCGAGCAGGTCCAGGGCTTCCTCGATGCAGGTGTGGAGTTCGAACGGGTGGTTTTCGAGCTCCAGTTTGCCGGACTCGATTTTTGAGAAATCGAGGATGTCGTTGACGATGGTCAAGAGCGCGTCGGCGCTGCTGCGCGTGGCGTCCACGTATTCGCGCTGTTCGTCGGTGAGTTCGGTATCCAGCAACAGAGCGGTCATGCCGATCACGCCGTTCATGGGGGTTCGGATTTCGTGGCTCATGTTGGCCAGGAATTCCGATTTGGCGACGGTGGTTTCTTCCAGTTTCTGGTTCAAGGCGACCAGGGAAGCGTTGCTTTCGATCAACTGCTGCTGGCTTTCGCGCAGGGCACGGTAGGCGGCATCGCGCTGCAATTGGTTCAGGTAGGCTTTCGAGTGATAGCGAATCCGCGCGATCAACTCAATTTTGTCGGGCAGTTTCACCAGGTAATCATTGGCGCCCATGGCAAAGGCCTGGCCTTTGACCTGGGGATGTTCGTTGGTGGAAAGGACGATGATCGGGATGTCTTTGGTGACCGGATTGGCGCGGAATTGTCCGACGAGGGTCAGGCCGTCAATACCCGGCATGACGAGGTCCTGCAGGATGACCGTGGGGCGGAGCTGGAGCGCCACCTTGAGGGCTTCCTGCGCATCGGAGCAATAGTGGAAATCGATGTCGGTCTGGTTGGCCAGGGCCCGGCGCACGGCTTCACAGACCATGGCCTGATCATCCACCAGCAGCACCATCACGTGATACTCCGACGGGGGCCGCGCGTGATTCGGCTCCGGTCTCAAACTGACATTGGGATGATCTTTGGCCATGGGGTTGAACAGGTGTCGCTAATATAAGCCGATGGTACGGGGTAATTCAACGGCAGAAGTGGGGTTTCCGCCGGCGCATGGCCAATTCACGAAATGACGAACGAGGCAGTTTTCACGCCTGGGCCTGGCCGATCAGATCCGTTACGGCCTGCAACAGCGTTTCGTCATGGAAACTGCCTTTGGTGAGGTAATAATCGACTCCGGCGGCGAGGCCTCGCCGGCGATCTTCATCCCGATCTTTGTAGGAGACGATCAAGACCGGCAGGGATTTCAGCTTAGGATCTTTCTTGATCCGCGCGGCCAGTTCGATTCCATCCATTCGCGGCATGTCCACATCAATGATCACCAGGTCGTAATGTCCGGTGCGAACGGCGTTCCAGCCGTCCATGCCGTCGACGGCCACGTCGGCGATATAGCCGCGGCCGGCGAGGAGTTTCCGTTCCAGTTCGCGCACGGCGAGCGAGTCGTCGACCGCGAGGATGCGTTTGCGTTTTCGCGCGGAGGACTCGATCACAGCCGGCGCGGTTTTGGTTGACCAGCCGCTGGCGATCAGTCGTTCGATCGAATCCAGCATATCCTCGATATCGATGATGAGGATGGGAGAGCCGTCCTCCATGAGGGCGGCTGCGTTGATGTCCTTGACCTTTCCGAGGCGCGGATCGAGCGGGTGCACGACCAGTTCGCGTTCTCCCAGGAACTGATCGACGATGAGGCCGTAGCGGCGGTTGCGATCGCCCAGCACGACGACCGGCAGTTCGTCTCCGAGCGGCTGGGGATCGCAACCGATCACGTGGTGCGCGGGCAGCAATCCGATTTGCTGTTGGGCTTCGAGAATGAAGTAGCGCCGGCCCTCGACCGTCTGGATTTTGTCGCGGGGCAGTCTCAAGGCGCGGTTGATCCGGGACAAGGGGAGGGCGTAGGGTTCGCCTCCGATATTCACCAGAAGGGCGCGCAGGACCGAGAGAGTGAGGGGGAGCTGGAGCTGGAAGCGGGTTCCGCGGCCGGTTTGGGTGCTGACCCGGACCGTGCCACGCACGCTTTTGACCATGTTTTGGACCACATCGAGTCCGAAGCCGCGGCCTGAGATTTCGGTTACGGCATTTTTCATGGAGAAGCCGGGCACAAACAGGAACTCGAGCAGCTCGGCTTCGCTCAGTTTTTCGACGACCGAGGCAGTCGCCAGCTCTTTTTCAACAATCAAGCGCCGGAGGCGATTTTGGTCGATGCCGGGTCCGTCGTCGGATACGCTGACGACCAGCGTGCCGGCGCGGTGATGCGCTTCGAGCTGGATGCGGCCTTCGGGAGGTTTGCCGGCTGTCCGGCGCTCGGCGGGGGTTTCGCAGCCGTGATCGACGGCATTGCGCAACAGATGGGCCAGCGGCGTTTCGAGTCGCTCCAGAATGTCCCGATCCACCTGGGTGTTTTCACCCGCCAGTTCCAGTCGCACTTCTTTGCCGAGGGCGCGAGCCAGGTCGCGCACCATTCGTGGAAAACGGCGCAACGCGTCGCCAAAGGGCTGCATGCGGGCGCGCAGGACTTCCAGATACAGGCGGTGGGAAAGATGGGCCGAACGCCGGTCGAACAGATCGAGTTCTTCCAGCTTTTCGGCCAGGAACTGCTGGCATTCGGCCAATCTCCCGGAGGCTTCGGCGAGCGGGCCTTCGGCGTGCTGGAGTTTTGCGGAGTCTTCGACGGCGCTGCGCAAGGCCTGGAGCGATTGTGCGACCTCCGACTGCAAATGTCGGAGGCGCTGCAGCGACTCGGAGAACGGCTGGAGCCACCGCGATTCGACAAGCGACTCGCCGGCCAGTCCCAGGAGGTGGTTCAGATTTTCGGCCGCGAGGCGCAAGACGCGTTCGGGGAGATCGCGTTTGCGCAGGGGAACAGGCAGGAGCGATTCTTCCGGAGGGTTGGGCGGTGAAGAGGGGGGCCAGGACTTGGTCGGGGCATGCCTGGGGGCGGGTTCGTCGGGTTGCCTTAACAGGCCTTGCAGATCATTCAGGAATTCCCGCAGCTCCGTCGCGTGCTCGGATTCCCACGCTGCCACCTTTTCCTCGGTTTCCCGGGCGGATTGCTGCAGCAGGTCGACGCCGCGAAACAAGAGATCGATTTCCGCCCGGCGCAACTGAATTTTGCCCTGTTGCGTCGCCACGAGACAATCTTCCATAGCGTGGGCGAGGCGGATGACGGGTTGCAGGTTTACGATGCGCGCAGCGCCTTTGAGCGAATGGGCGGCGCGCAGGAGCCTTTCGATGGCCGGGGTGAGATCCGGGTTGCGTTCCAACTCCAGCAATCCGGCCGTCAGAATGGCCGTTTGATTTTCTGCTTCGAGCTGGAAAAGCTCGAACAGAGAGCTGCCGAAGTCGTTCCACTTTTGGTTCTTCACGCGAGGCTGCGGTTGAGAATTGAGAACAGCGGTTCGGGATCCAGCAACCCGACCATCTTCTGCTGGCAGGAGAACACTCCCCGGGTGAAGGTTAGCGCGGCCTGGGCGGTCATCATGGGCGGATGCGTCGCGTCTTCCGGGTGCAGGCGGTGGATGCCATGCACCTCGTCGGCGGGGAAAGCCAGCCGGGCGCCATCCCACATCAAGATGAGCAGGCGACCATAATAGGAGCGCAGCTCTTCGGGAGAAGCCCCGTGGTCGAGCCCGAGCAACCGGGCCAGCGAGACACACACCAGCAATTCTCCGCGAACATTGACAAGCCCCAGGACCACTCCCCGTCGGCGGTGAGGAATGGAATGAATCGGACGTTGTTCCGTCACTTCCTGAAGGGCGTGGGTGGGCAGCGCCAGCCATTCGCTCCCGAGCCGGAAAATGACCACGGAGATTCTGCTGCCAGCCTCGGGCTTTTTCTTTTCCGCGAGGTATTCCGTCCACTCCTGGCGGTAACCCGGCGGGAGCGCGCGATTTAGGAACTGCAAGCCGGCATTCGAATAGACCGGGCAATTGCGGCAATGAACATACTCTTGCAGCTCGGAGCAAGTGCCGTCGCCCTCGACGCCTGTTTTGTTCCAGCAATCGAAGATTGCCTCGGTCGTTGCCGGCAAACCCGCGGAGGTTTGCCGCTCCGTTGACCGCGGCGCCAGCGCGTTGGTATCGGGATCACTCACACGTCACCTCGGTTCATGAGTGAGTTTGGCGACTTCGGAGAAGAGCATATCGCGCACGTTCTCGGAGAGCAGCCGCTGCTCATGGATCCATTGGATGGAGTTCTGGCCGTGCATGATGACGGGGCCGAGATAGGGCGCATCGTTGATCCGGACGTTCGGGTCGGTGAAATCGGCGCCTTCTTTTCTCAAGAGGTCGGTGGCTTGTTCGGCGATGAGGCCGAGCAGTCGCTGGTTGCCGCCGGCATCCGGATACTGCACGATGATGATGCGCGTGCTCAGGCGTTCGTCCGCGGGTTTGTTCAAGGTGAGTTCGCACAGATCAACGGCGGGCACCGGGCGCCCCCGGTAATTGAAAAGTCCGGCCACGCCCTTTGGCGCCTGGGGAATTTTCGTCAGATTCAACAGCGGCACGACTTCGATCACGTGGCTGGCCTCGAGGGCGAAGCGGTCCTGTCCCACCTGGAACAACAGGAACAACATGCGTTCAATTCTCCACCTTGAAGCGGACCACGCCGGTTTGCAGGCTCCCAACCGCTTCGTTCAATTGTTCGATCGCCAGCGTGCATTGGCGCAACGATTCGGCTGTTTGCCCCGCCGCGCCGCTGAGTTTGGCCAGGGTGTCGCTGACTTCCTGCGCGCCTGACGCTTGAGCGTGCATGCCTTCGTGGACGGTATGGAAACGCGACGTCAGGGTTTGGACTTGTTGGATGATCCGGGCGATCTGAGTGCTGACCTGGCGGATTTCCCCGACGCCGCTGCGCACTTCTTCTGAGAACTTGTCCATGCCCATGACGCCGGCGGCGACCGCCGACTGCATTTCCTTGACGGTCTTTTCGATGTCGTAGGTGGCGACGGCGGCCTGGTCGGCCAGGCGGCGAATCTCCATGGCCACCACGGCGAACCCCAGTCCGTATTCGCCCGCTTTCTCGGCTTCGATGGCGGCATTGAGCGAGAGCAGATTGGTTTGATCGGCCACTCTGGCAATGGTGGTGACGACGGAATTGATGTTGGCGGTCTTTTCGCTGAGCACGGTAAGCTTGGCGGTGATGGAGCCCGAAGCTTCCATGATCTGGCGCATGTTCGATTCCATCCGCGCGATCGCCGTCTGGCCGCTGTTCGCCAGTTGCGCCGTCTCTTCGGCCGCGTCGCTGACTTCGTCTATGGTTTGGACGAGTTCCCTGGAGGTGGCGGAGATCTGCCTGGACGCGGCGCCGATTTCGGCGCTGGTGGCGGCGATTTCACTCGCGTTGGCGTGCTGTTCTTTGGTGGTGGCGGCGATCCGGGTGGCGGTGGTGTTGACTTGGAGACCGGAGCGTTGCACCTGGCCGAACAGGGCCGAAAGGTTGTCCGCCAGCCGGTTTAAACCGTCGCCCAGCTCCCGGCACGGGTCGGAGCCATTCACTTCCGCTCGCTGGGTGAAATCGCCGCGCCCCATGCGCTCGAGAATGCGTGCCAAACCTGCCAGGGGTTTTGTGATGGCGGCGGATTGCAACCAGATCAGCAGCGCGCTCAGGACAAGAATGAGGCTGATGCCGATCAGGGCCAGGCGGTCATGGACCGTAGCGGCTGCCGAAGCGTCGGCAGCGAACATTTGCACCTGTTGGTTCAGCCTTTTCAGCAGCTCTTCCCGTTTGTCCCTGGTGTCGGAAAAATTCCTATGATAGGCGGCCAGCGCGGCCGACCCGTCGGAGTCGGCTTGTTCGAGAATCCTGGTGTCGAGAGTGTGCAGGCTCCTGACCGCGGAAATCAGTTCCGCGCGTTCGGCAAACTGGGTTTGGAGAGAATCGATGACGGAAACGAGGTCGTTTTGCGCATCGCGCCCCGGCTTTCGGGTCAGTTCGCTCTTCGGATCCAGCAGCCATGCCTGGAGCGCATCGCTGGTCTGGATCACATCGGCGAAGATGCGGTCGCGCAAAGCGTTCAAGTGGGCAATGCGGCCGAGGGTATCACGATGCGTTTGGAGCGCCCCCCATCCCAGGGCGAAACCCGTCAGCAACGACAGGATGGCGATGACCTGTGCGGCGCGGGCGCGGCTCCAAAGGATGCCTTTATTCATGCTCGAAGAGCAATGGTTCTTGTCGGTTTGCTCAGGAGATTACTGCTTGGGCGGCAAAAAACAAGGAAGTTCTGGCCGGGCAGATGATGGCGCATCCGTACCCTGGCACCGTGACGTGGTGATTTCAAGTTGCGCCTGGCATGACAGAGACACTGCAGATCGCCTTGCTTTCCATGAATCCCGCAACGGGCAGGCGAATTCTCCTCAGCGGCGCGGTGTTGCAGAAGCAGAATCCCGGCGCCGGTCACTTCCTCGGCACGAGCCAAAGCGGTCGGATGTTTCTTGGACCGCAGCCCCATTTTCCTCTTCCGTTTGTTCGCGGCGGTGATACATTACGAACCATGAACCCAATCATAACCCGTTTCTCCATCGCGTTCGTGGCGGGGCTGGCTTGGACCGGCGGCTTGTTCGCGCAACGGCCCCAGCCCAATTCACCCATGCCCAGCCCTGCCTGCACATTGAAGCAACGCGTCGGCATGACCGACATCGAGATCGTCTATTCCCGGCCCGGCGTCAAAGGCCGGACGATCTTCGGCGGCCTTGTTCCTTACGACAAGGTGTGGCGCACGGGCGCCAATGAAGCCACCCGCATCACCTTCAGCGCCCCGGTAAAACTCAATGACACCGATGTTCCCGCCGGCACGTATGCGCTGTTCACCATCCCCGGCGAGAAAGAGTGGACAATCATTGTGAACAAAGGCGCGCGGCAATGGGGCGCTTTTCGTTACGATGAGAAAGCCGATTTGATGCGAGTCAAAGCGACGCCGGTGAAGGTTGTCGAGCCGGTGGAAACCTTCACAATCGATATCAACGATATCCGCGATGACTCGGCGACGCTCAATCTTATCTGGGAAAAGACGCGCGTTCCGGTGAAGTTGTCGGTTCAAAAAGTCTCCTCCTGATCGGGTGTCCATCATGAAAACAAGAATACTTCTCTCCTCGCTCGCTTTAGCCCCGGCGATGTTTGTGGCGTCCGCCGTTTGTGCGACAACCGCCAACATCGAGTTTCCGGCGCCCAGCCCGGCGTGCACGCTGAAGCAGCGCGTCGGCCTCACCGACATCGAGATCGTCTATTCGCGGCCGGGCGCAAAAGACCGGGAGATTTTCGGCGGGCTGGTGCCGTACGACGTCGTGTGGCGGACGGGCGCCAACCAGGCCACGAAGATCACGTTCAGCACGCCGGTGAGGTTTAACGGCGCCGATGTTCCCGCGGGGACTTACGGGCTGTTTACCATCCCGGGCGGGACGGAGTGGACCGTCATCCTGAACAAGGCGCCGGCCCAGTGGGGCGCTTACCAGTACGACGAGAAAAAGGATCTGGTCCGCGTCAAGGCCACGCCCATAAACCTCGCGGAACATATCGAGACATTCATGATCGAGTTGAACGACATCCGCGATGAGTCCGCCACGCTGGATCTCATCTGGGAACACACTGTGGTTCCGGTGAAGATCGAGATCGATCTCACCGGCAAGCTGGTGCCGCAGATCGAACAGACGATGGCCGCGCCCGGGGACAAGAAGCCGTACTACCAGGCGGCGATGTTTTACTATGATCACGGCCAGGACCTGCAGAAAGCCAGGAAATGGGTCGATGCGGCCATCGCCGAGCGCGAAGCTTTTTACATTGTACATCTGAAGGCCAAGATCCTGGCCAAACTGGGGGATAAAGAAGGCGCGATTGCGGCGGCCAAACGTTCAACCGAACTTGCCATCAAAGCCGAAGGACCGAAGAGCGGTTACGTCAAGATGAACGAAGATCTGATCGCCAGCCTGCATTGATGACGCTGCTTTGTTCCGTGCCGGGATTGGCGCCGTTCTCTTTTCCTGGAGGGAAGGGCTCCGTCGCTTCCTCATTCTCCTTTCTTCGCGGGAAGTCTCCCCGCCGCGGGATCGCTTCCCCATCTTTGTTTGATCGGGGCGCCGACGGAGCGGTGCCCTCCAAACACACGCGTGGTTTAGCTTGCCAAACCGCGCGCGAAAGAGCCCCAACGCTGCTGTTGGGCATCGCCTCGGTGATTGCGTTGCTCGGTGCTCCCCAGACAGCCATGCCCGAACCGCTTTCTCCGCAGGAGATTCTCGAGCAATTGCGCAGCTTTCACGAAATGGGAAGCGTGCTGTATATCGCGGCGCATCCCGACGATGAAAACACCCAGCTCATCGCCTTCCTTGCGCGCGGACGCAATTACCGGACGGCTTATCTCTCGCTGACGCGCGGCGATGGGGGTCAGAACGTGCTCGGTTCCGAACTGGGCGATGAACTCGGTGTCATCCGCACCCAGGAATTGCTCGCCGCCCGGCGCATCGACGGAGGCCAGCAGTTTTTCACGCGCGCCATCGACTTCGGGTTTTCCAAGGATTATCGCGAAACGCTCAGGATCTGGGACAAGGAGCAGGTCTTGTCGGACATCGTGCGGGTCATTCGTTCGTTCCGGCCCGACGTGCTCATCACCCGCTTTTCGCCGCAGCCGGGCGGCACGCATGGCCATCACACGGCTTCGGCGGTGCTGGCGCTCGAAGCGTTCAAACTCGCGGGCGACGCGAATGGCTTTCCCGCGCAACTCCGTGATTTGAAGCCGTGGCAGCCCAAACGCATTCTGCTGAACACCTGGCGGGGATTCGGTCGCGGCGGCGACGTTGGCACCAACTCAGGGCTCCTGCAATTAGAGGTCGGCGGCAACGATCCGGACTCTGGTGAATCGTTCCCCGCTCTTGCTGCGCGCAGCCGTTCCATGCACAAGACGCAAGGTTTCGGAAACTTCACTGGCTTCGGCGGTGGAGGGCCGAGGACTGAGTTGTTCCAGCTTCTGGACGGCGAACCGGCCACGAACGACATTCTCGACGGGTTGGACACCACCTGGCGCCGCGTGCCCGGCGGGGCTGAAATCGACCGGCTGAGCGGCGAAGCCATAGAGCATTACGATCCGAAGGATCCTGCTGCCAGCGTGCCGGCTCTGTTGGCGCTGCGAACCCGCCTGGCTGCACTGCCCTCCGATCCCGTGTTGGAGCAAAAGCGGACACAATTGGATCGAATCCTGCAGGCTTGTCTCGGTCTTTCGGTGGAGACGGTGGTCCCACAGGCCGAGGTCGTGCCGGGGGAGGAATTGAAATTGCGCCATACGGTCACGGTGCGCTCCGCGTTTCCTGTGCGGTGGCTCGCGGTACGGTATGCGAGCATCGCGCGGGAACTAAGCGGCCCTCTGGATTTGCGCCCGCAACAGCCCGCCACCCGCGAAACCAGCGAGAAGCTTCCGGGCAATACGGCGCTGACCCAGCCGTATTGGTTGCGCGCCGAAGGCACGGTGGGCATGTTCCGCGTTGACGATCCCTCGCTGATCGGCCGTCCCGAGAATCCGCCTGCATTCCCTGTCGAGCAGGTCTTTGAGGTCGGTGGCCAGACCCTGGTGATACCGGACGAGCCGGTGCAGGTTGCGAGCGATCCTGCGAAGGGTGAAATCCGGCGGCGTTTGGACGTGATTCCCCCGGTTTCTTTGAGTTTTTCATCCGACGTCGAACTTTTTGCTCCCGGCGCCGCTCGCCCGGCGGTGGTAGAGGTCGCCGCCTCCCGGGCGGTGGCGGGCACGCTACAGTTGGAGACCCCCGCGGGCTGGAGGGTCGAGCCTGGCAAACAATCATTTCGTTTTGCGGAAACAGGTCAGCGAGTGCGACTGACCTTCCGGATCACCTCGCCACCGCAGCCTGCCTCCGCGCGCATCACCGCCGTTGCCGAGGTTGGCGGCGCGCGATTCGACAGCCGGCGCGTCGAAATCCGCTACGACCACATTCCGCCGCAACTGCTGCAACCTCCCGCGCGGCTCAAGGCGGTGAGCTTGCATCTGGCCATTCGCGGGCATGAGGTTGGCTATGTCCCCGGCGCCGGCGATTGCATCGCGGAAAGCCTGAAAGAAATGGGGTACGACGTGACCTCGCTGACGGGCGCTGATCTCGTGCCCGAGCGGCTGAAGAAACTGGACGCGGTCGTCCTCGGCATTCGCGCTTTCAACACCCGGAGCGATCTCGCCTCGAGGCTGCCCGCACTTTTCGACTACGTCAAGGGTGGCGGCAACCTGATCGTGCAGTATAACACCGCGAATGGTCTGAAAACGGAAAAGCTGGCCCCGATCCCGCTGCACATTTCGAACGATCGGGTCACGGATGAGAATGCGGCCGTCACGTTCCTGGCGCCCGATCATCCGGTGTTGAACACGCCGAACAAGATCACGAGCGCCGACTTCGAGGGGTGGGTGCAGGAACGCGGTTTGAACTTTCCGAACGAATGGGACCAAGGGTTCACGCCCATTCTCGCGTGCAGCGATCCGGGGGAGTCGCCCAAAAAGGGCGGGCTGCTCGTCGCGCGTTACGGACAGGGATATTTCGTTTACACCAGTTATTCCTGGTTCCGGCAGCTTCCATCAGGGGTGCCAGGAGCTTACCGGCTTTTCGCCAACCTGGTTTCGCTTGGGAAATGAGGCGCCTGGAGGACGATACCGGCCGAGCTGAAGAGGCACCGGGGCCGCCCGCCGCCCGCACAACCGGCGAATCGACGGGATTGCCTTGGCTCCGCACCTGGCGGGGGGTCTACGTGCTGGTCATGGTCTGCTTTGTCATTTGGGTGGGGTTGCTCGTGGCGCTGTCCGTGATCTTTTCATGAGCTTCCTGGATTTTGTTGTCCTGATCGGCAGCATGGCTGGAATCGCCGTTTACGGAATCTGGCGCACGCGGGGCCGCCGGAATCTGGCCGCCTATCTCAAAGGCGATCCGAAGGCGGGGTGGGGCACCATCGGCATCTCCGTCATGGCCACCCAGGCCAGCGCTATCACGTTCATTTCAACTCCCGGCCAGGGTTACCAGGATGGACTGGGCTTCGTGCAGAACTATTTTGGGATGCCGCTGGCGTTGATCATCGTGGCCGCGGTGTTCCTGCCGATGTATCGGCGACTGGACGTTTACACGGCGTACGAGTTCCTGGGCCGCCGGTTCGATGCCAAGACGCGCCTGCTCGGCGCCGCCCTGTTCCTGCTGCAACGGGGCCTTGCGGCCGGAATCACCATCTACGCGCCGGCCATCATCCTCTCAACCATGCTGGGCTGGTCGCTGGATCTTACGATTATTCTCAGCGGCTTGCTCGTGATTCTTTACACCGTGACGGGCGGCAGCCAGGCCGTCAGCGTCACTCAGAAATACCAGATGGCAATCATTTTTTGCGGGATGGTCACCGCCTTTGTGATCCTGCTGGCCAAATTGCCGGCGAACCTTTCGTTAACTGACGCCCTGACCGTCGCGGGCGGCTTCAAGAAACTTCAGGCGGTGGATTTTTCGCTCGATGTGCATCGCCGATATACTCTTTGGTCTGGCCTGCTCGGCGGGCTGTTCCTTTCGCTTTCGTACTTTGGAACCGATCAATCCCAGGTGCAGCGCTACATTTCAGGGACCTCGTTGCGCGAAAGCCGGATGGGGTTGATGTTCAATGCCGTCTTCAAAATCCCGATGCAATTCTTCATTTTGCTGCTGGGTGCGTTGGTCTTTGTCTTCTATCAATTCGAGCCGCCTCCGGTTTATTTCAACAAAGTCGCCTGGAATGCCGCGGTCCGGCACGGCTCGAGCGAGCAGTTGCGTTCGCTCGAGCGGAAATTTGACGCGGTGCATGTCGAAAAAGAGCAATTCATTCATTCCTGGCTTCTGGCCCGACACAGCGCCGATCGCAAAGCCGAGGCCGAAGCGCGAGCGCAGGCCGTCGCCGCGCACGACCGCAGCGAAGCTGTGCGCACTGAAGCCAAAGCGGTGCTGTCGGCTGCCGATCCCGGGGCAAAGGCGAATGACGCCGACTACGTATTCATCACCTTTGTGCTGGACCATCTGCCGCATGGAGTGATCGGGCTGGTGGTGGCGGCCTTTTTTGCCGCCGCTCTGTCGTCGAAATCGGCCGAACTCAACGCGCTTGGCTCGACCACGACGGTGGATTTTTACCGGCACCTGCTCAAGCGCGAGGCGGCCGAGGCGCATTACGTGGCCGCCTCGAAGTGGTTCACCTTGTTTTGGGGCCTGGTGGCGCTCGCGTTCGCCCTCTTTGCGAATCTGGTGGAGAATCTGATTCAGGCGGTGAACATCGTGGGTTCGGTTTTTTATGGCGTGGTGCTGGCCTTGTTTCTGACGGCGTTTTTTCTGCGGCGTGTCGGGGGCACGGCGATTTTCTGGGCGGCGCTGGCGGCCCAAACGCTCGTGTTCGTGCTCTACTTTACCCTCAACATCAGCTATCTCTGGTATAACTTTATCGGGTGCGCCGCTTGCGTGCTGCTCAGCCTGATGATCCAGATGGCCGTGGGCCCGAAAGCCGGAGCGACAGCAGCGACGGCGGTTGCCGGCGAAAACGGAAATTGAGGTTATGCCTGTGACTTTTCCTGCAGCCGGAGAGGCGGCATCACGCGCCCGCGCCCGGGCGGTGGCGGCCCGCTCGCGATTCATCAGAGTCCAGGGCCACAGGTTCTGGAAGGAAGCGCTCCTTCGCTTCCCTGTCTCTGCTGAGGTGAGGGCGCCGACGAAGCAGTGCCCTCCAGATTCTCCGGAGGGAAGTGCTCTGTCACTTCCCCATCTTCTTGATCATGGCACCGACGGAGCGGTGCCCTCCAAGACCTTGTTGATCAGGACTCCGCGCACGGTTCGTCTCGCCGCGCGTTCCCTGCTGGAGGAACCATGACCAGCCCTCCCGTCATCTGCTTTGGCCAGCAACCCTGCGGGTTTTTCCCGAAGCGGTTTCTCCATGCTAAAATCCTGACGGCCCGGCGGCTGCAGGCCGAGATCGGCGGCGAGATCGTTTTCTTCTATCACGACAGCGACCACGACCCGCGGGAGACAAAAACCATTCTTCGCCATCGCAAGACCGGCCACCCGGCGCAGCTCAATTTTGGCTTTGAAAACAAGATCCAACGGAAATTCTCGCCGCTGTATTTGAAACGCATTCCCGCCGATTGGCAGGGCAAGACCCTCCTGCAACTGCCGAATTACGTCGGTCACCCGTTGATCGATCTATTCAGGAACGTTTCCGCTCCCAGCGTTTCCATCTTCTGCCTGGAAATGTACCGCCTCATGGGTCTCCTCGACGGCATTCGCGTGGAGCGCTCAAGTGATCCGGAGTTCCGTCGTGCGGCTTGTGATGTCGCCGAATACTTCGTGGAGGTCCCGTATGGCGGCGAAATCGTGCGGGCGCGCTTCGAGGACGGCAAGCTCCGGCTTCACGAGGGAGGCGATGCTTACGTGCCCCTGCCGCTGACGGAGTTCGGGAAGGAACAGATCAGTCCGGCCCGCGATACGCGGCTGCGATGGATGCAATCCGTGCTGCACTGCACGCATTACGTTGCCGGCGCGGGCGAACAGGCCTATCTTCACCCCGACGAAGCGAGCGAAATCACGTTTGTGACGCGCGACACGATTGACCGGCCCGATGAAGCCTATACTGAATTACGTGCGTGAACCGGCACAATTAGAGCTGGAGCACTCACGTGGGAAACCACCCTCACCCGGTCCCGCCGGCGGGCCCACCCTGTCCCATCCGGCTCGGCGCGCTGTCGCGCCGTCGCAGCGGGCGGGAGAATGCCGGGGTGAGGTCCGGGGAGCGGGGTGGTTCTCTCTTCATTCTGGAAATGTGTTATGGCGATGACTTTGCTGGCGTTTGGCGCGCATCCGGATGACCTCGAGTTCGGTTGCGGCGGTGTGGTCGCGCGCGAGACCCGCGCCGGCGGCGTGGCCCATTTCGTCATTTGTTCTCGAGGCGAAGCCGCGAGCCATGGGAACCCCGCGCAACGAATCGCCGAGGCCGAAAGATCCGCGGCGCTCCTGGGTGCGACCGTGGAAGTCATCGAGCTGGATGGTGATGCCCACTTTGAGGTCCGCGCGGCTCACGTGGTTAAACTGGCGGGCATTCTGCGCCGGGTGCGACCCGGGATTGTGCTCGCGCCAAGCTTGGTTGAGAACCAGCACCCGGACCATCCGCGGCTCGGAACGATGGTGCGGGATGCGGCCCGGCTGGCTCGGTACGGCGGTTTGGAGGAATTGCGCGGCTCACCTCCGCATACGATCGGTCAGTTGTTTTATTATGCGGTAACTCCTGAAGCCGAACCGTCCGGCCTCACACCCGTGCTCATCGATATATCGGCGCCGGAACTTGTCGCCGCGTGGACCGCGGCCATGGAAGCGCACGGCTCCCAGACTTCCACCCGCAATTACGTGGAGCTCCAGCTCGCTCGGGCGCGCTTGCGCGGGCTGCGCGCCGGCACGGGTTACGCCATGGCGCTGTTTCCCAACGACCCGCTCGTGTTTGATTCACTCGCCCAGCTCAGCCGCGGAGCGCGACAGTTTTGATCTAACGCAAAGACGCAAAGGCGCAGAGACGCCAGGGGTGCCGGGTATGCGGAAGCGAGTCCCGGAGACTCGTGCTTCCGCTTTCGTTGAAATTGGCTGGAGTTTGCCTGCGCGTCCAAATGGACCTGGGCTCTGGAAACAGCACGCTTTTTGCGTCTTTGCGTCTTTGCGTCTTTGCGTTAAAAGAGACGAATGGATGAGAATGAAATCAGCAGGGTTATCGTGGACGCGGCCATCGAAGTGCATCGGGAACTCGGCGGCCCTGGATTGATCGAAGACGTGTACGAGGAGGCGTTGGAGGAGGAACTCCGACTTCGGGGCATGCTGGTCGAGCGTCAGCTCCCCGTCCGGATCGTGTATAAAGGGCGGCTGTTGAGGAAACCGCTGCGTCTCGATATGAAGGTGCAGAAGCTGGTGCTGGTGGACAACAAGGCCGTCACGGAATGGAATCCGATCTTCGAATCGCAATTGCTAACCTATCTGCGGCTGACCGGACTGAAGCTGGGGCTAGGCATTAATTTCGGCGAGCGAATCTTGAAAGCCGGCATTCATCGGGTAGTCAACGGCCTGCCCGAGGATATCGGTTTCAACGCAAAGACGCAAAGGCGCAGAGACGCCAGGGGTGCCGGGTTTGCGGATGCCGGGTCCGCAGCTACGGGCTTCCGCTGTCCTTGATAAATGGCCGGGTTTACCTGCACGAACGGTTGAATGTGAGCTTGGGTGAAAGACGCCTCCTGCGCCTTTGCATTAGAGAATGAGATGAAAATCGGCATCACTTGTTATCCGACGGTCGGTGGCAGCGGCATCCTGGCCTCCGCGCTGGGTGAAGAGCTGGCGCACCGCGGTCACCAGGTGCATTTCATCGGCTACGAGCGTCCGTTCCGTTTGCCGCTGAATGCCCCGCGGCTCTATTTTCATCCGGTGGGAGTCAATGCTTACGGTTTGTTCAAGTACCCGGATTATACCCTGCCGCTGTCGGTCAGAATGGCGGAAGTAAGCCGCGACCATCACTTGGATGTGCTTCACGTCCATTACGCCGTGCCGCATGCCACCGCGGCGATCCTTGCCCGCTCCATGATCCCGCCGGAAGTGCAGCCGCAAATCATCACCACCCTGCACGGGACGGATACCACGCTGCTCGGTTGCGATCCCGATTACGGGCCGGCCATCCGCCACGCGCTGGGCTCCTCCAACGCCGTCACGACGGTTTCGGAGTACCTGAAGTCCGAGACCCAGCGGGTGCTCGGTTTTGACGGTCCGATGGAAGTCATTCACAATTTCTTTTCCCCGCGACCCCCGCAGCGTCCTCCTCGGGAAGTGCGTCGCGAGCTGGGCCTGGAAAACGAGGTGGTTCTGCTTCATTCCTCGAATTTGCGACCGCTCAAACGGATTGATCTGTTGCTCGAAACCGCGGCGCGCATCCGCTCGCGTCAACGGTTCAAGCTTGTCATCCTGGCCGGCGACAGTTTCGCGTCGTTTGCCGCCGACGTGCGCCTGCTGAAACTGGAGGACCGGGTGATCGTGCTGGAGAAGGTAAAAGAAATTGAAGACTACCTGCAAATCGCCGACCTGGGCTTGTACACATCGGAAATGGAGAGCTTTTGTCTCAGCATCCTGGAAGCGATGTGTTTCGCCTGTCCGTGCGTTTCCACCGCGGTAGGGGGGATTCCGGAGGTGGTCGAAGACGGCGTGAGCGGGATGCTGGTACCATTCGGGGACGTCGAGGCGCTGGCTTGCGCGGCGCAGCGTTTGATTGACGACCCGGGGCGCCGGCTTGAGTTGGGCCGCGCGGCGCAGGAACGCGCGCGCAGGTGTTTCTCGCCGGAAGTCATCGTCCCGAAATACGAAGCGCTCTATGACCGGGTGTGCGCCTGAGGGGGAGGGTTTCGGGTGAATCCTGACACCGCTACCGGAACGCCGGATTCATCCGGCAGCGCGTGACGATCTCGCATTGGCCCTGTCCAACCAGACGAGAAGCACGACGGGTGCGTGTGGCAGGAACTCAGGTTTGCAGGCGAGCATTTATGTCCAGCTATTGTTATGAAGCCGTGGATTCCGGCGGTCTGGAACTCCAGGGCACGCTTGACGTGCCGGACCAGAGTGAGGCGCTGCGGCGGATCAAGGAAATGGGGTTGTTCCCGGTCAAAATTGCCGCCTTGGGTCAAGCCCGGCGCAGTCAGCCGGCCGTTCGGCACAGGTCACTTTCGCTCAAGAGAGAATTTGCGCTGCCCTTCCTGGGCGGCAGGGTGAAGCCGGCGGCGCTGGCGGCTTTCACGCGTCAACTGGCGACGCTGGTGGAAGCGGGAATGCCTTTATTGCGCGGGTTGCGCCTTCTGCAGGAGCAGGAGGGGAACGTCACGCTGAAACGCATCATTGGAGAATTGGCTGAGTCCATTGAAGGCGGCAGTTCGCTTTCGGAAGCATTGGGCGCGCATCCCCGGGTGTTCAGCCGGCTTTACACGAACATGACGAAGGCCGGCGAACTGTCCGGCGCTTTGGAGGTCACGTTCCGGCGTTTGGCGGAGTTCATGGAAAAGGCGCAAAAGATCAAAGGCAAAGTCAAAGCGGCGCTGTTTTACCCGACCACGGTTCTGATTATCGCGTTCATCATTCTTTGGGCGATGATGGTGTTCATCGTTCCCAGGTTCCAGCAGGTCTTTGAAGGCCTGCTCAACGGCGCGCGCATGCCCAAGTTTACTTTGTTCGTTTTAGGGATCAGCGAGGCGGTCAAAAATCATTTTATGGCGACGGGAATGGTCGGCCTGGCCATCATAGCCGCCTTCCTGTCCGGCCTCCGGACTCGTTGGGGCAGGCGGGTTTTTGACCGGGTCAAACTGGCGATGCCGATTCTGGGGCCGGTCTTCCGCAAGCTGGTGGTGGCGCGCTTTGCGCGGACGCTGGGAACGTTGCTCAACAACGGCGTGCCGATTCTGCAGGCGCTCACCATTGTCAAAGAGACGACCGGGAATGTGATCGTGGCCAGGGTGATTTCAACAGTTCATGAAAGCGTCAAGGAAGGTGAGACCATCACCGTGCCGTTGAGGGCGTCGGGCGTTTTCCCGGCGATGGTGGCGGGGTTGGTGGATGTGGGGGAGCAGACCGGCGCCTTGCCGGACATGCTGATGAAAATCGCGGATGTCTATGATGACGAAGTGGACAACGCCGTGGCCGCAATGACTTCGCTGCTGGAACCAATCATGATTCTTTTTCTGGCGGTGGTCGTTGGGAGCATTGTGATCGCCATGTTTTTGCCGCTCGTCCGGATCATACCGGGGTTCGACTCGATTCCCGATCATTCGGCGCCCTGAATTCCTGATCGAACAATGCTGTTCAGCAGAAAGGGCCGTTACGGGGTGGCCTCTGCGAGTGCCTGCCATAGCTGTATTCGCACTATTATCCATGAAAGTTTGCGCCAGGCGCGGAAATGTTGTAGCGGCGGCCATCCTGGCTGTCGTAGAGGGCGAGCTTGCCGCCGCCCGGACCCGAGGTGCACCGTTCCCACCTTGGGTCCTTCGACGCCGTCAGTCCGCCGGGCGAGACGCCCCGGCTCTACGTCAGGCGACACGCCCGCCGCTACTTTGAATGCGAGTTATCTTATGTACACGGTCAAGCGGACCGAACTTATCCCAAACGAGGTGGCAGATGTTGTTACTGGGTCAGATGGAACGGACACTTTTTCAATTTGGCCTTGGACTACTCCAGCGCCTGGTGGCACGGTCTGGGTGTCTTCTGAGATTTCCCCCCATAGGTGTCTTTGGTGAGTTCGGGTTTCACCGGGCGAATTCGCCAGGGCTGGAGTCTCTGAACGCGGAAACCAACGGTCCCATCGGGCGCGAGCGTCCGGATCTCGCGGCCTACGGGTTTCTTTGCCGGTACGGTTTCCCGGACTTGAACAATTCAATAAGCTCCTGGTCTTTGGCTGAAAGTTCCGCCGCGCCGGATGCGAAGGCTGCCGCTCGCGCCCGTTCTGCGGTTTTGACCGCCTCCGCATATCGGCTGGCCTCCGCATAAGCCGCCGCCAGTGTGTTGAGGAATGCCGGATTTTGATTATGAGTCAAGGCACAGGCTTGCTCCGCTAATTTCACGGCTGCGACTCCGTTCCTTCTTTTGGGGTCTTCGTCCGTAGCCATTGTCCACGCCAAATTGTTCAGCACGTTGGGCCAATCATGATTCAACACAGAGACGTACCGGAATTGGGCCGACGCCTCGTCATCCTCGCCGCTCACCAGCAAGGCGAAACCCAGCGTGATCCGCAGCCCTGGGCTGGCGGCGGCCTTGTGGAGCCCCTCACGACAGACGCGGACCGCTTCCTGAAAACGATTCTGACGCATCAACAGATTCGCGAGTTTCTGATAAGCCCAGTCGTCGCCCGGGCCCAACTCCACACCGCGCCTGGTGGCTTCCACGGCTTTATCGATTTGTCCCCGCCGCGCGAAAACATCCGCCTCCCACAGCCAACCCTTGTTGTTGTCCGGTTCCTGTTGCACGACCATTTGCGCCTGCCTCTCAATCTCGTCCAAGTCGGCAAAGGGCAACGCATAAGCCAACAGCAACCGGAGTTGCGTAGCCCGAGGCTCGGCTTCCAGGCGCGCATTGAGGAATTCGCCGGCTTCAGCCAATTGATTTTCCCGGATCAAGGTTTGGGCTCGCGACAGGGCATAAGACAGCGAACCGCGGACGACCCAAACCGAGGCATAGCTGTTGATGGCCCACACACCAAAGAAAAGGAATATGATGAAACGCCAATACCGATGTCGCGTTCCCAGCAAGTCCAACCCCAGAGCTCCGAGAGCGCAGAGGGGCAGCAGCGCAGGCAACCCATAAAAGGCCTTTACCATGCCGCCGCACGGAACCACCAACGACATGTAAACCAGCGCCACGGCAACCCCAAATCCGAATCCCAACAATAGAAACCACTCGGCAGTCGGCCGCGCGATGAACTTGAAGAAGGTGACGATGGCGCCGGCCAGCATTGCCAGCGTGGGCAGCAACGCCAGCCAATATCCAATCGCCATGAGATCATAATTCCATGGCGGGTGAGGATCGCCAAATGCCGGGGCGCCGCCAAGCAGGCTGTCGCCCCAAAGGGTCGAGTAAATGCCGTCCCCGAAGCTCCTGAAACCGGCGAACCAGGGATGCAGCAGTGCGGCGCCCCAGCGCAGGTAATAGGCACCGGTCCGGTAGCCGTCATCCATCCACCAGGCAGACCCTGTTCTGGGATCCCAGTTGCCAATCAGAGGGTTTCCATAATGCCGCCACACGCGCGCATAATGCCAGCCACACACGACAGCGGCTGAAAGAAAGATGAGCCCCATGCGCCACGCCCAGTGCGACAGGGGAATGTCGCGCTTTTCCAGCCGTCGCCACAGCAGCGATCCCAGGATCACAGGGATCAGCAAAACGTTGGTGGTCTTGGTGAGCAGAGCAGCGCCCAGGCAGATCCCCAATCCCGCGCAAGCTTTCCAGGTCATGACGCCTTGCTTCAGCATCCGCAGACAAAGGTAAAGGCATGCGGTTGCCAGGGCTGCCGCCATCCCCTCATTGCTGACATATTGTGAAACGTAAAGAACCGGCGGCAGGCAAGCCGCCAGCACCAGCCCCAACCTTTGTTTGGCCGCGTCCCCGGGGAACAGAAGCCGGAGCGCGGCCCAGACAACGACAATCTGGGTCACTCCGCAACACCATCCCAATATCCGCAAGGCCAGTATGCCGCCGGAGCCGGAGGTCGCCAGAGAAAGCAGGCTCAGGAGCTTGGCTGAAACCAGGTAATAGAGCGGTGGCTGAAACATCTCCCATCCATCGCTGGCCAGGGGCAGGGAGTCGTTCTTCTGGATGTAACGGATGTACGACAGGTGGCTGTCGGCATCGTAACCGACCGTGGGCGCGAGCACGCCAACATTGTTTGCGAACAAAGCCACCCAGAAACCAACCAGCGGCAGAACCGGGAAAATGTCGTTGCGCCAAAACTTCCACCTGCCGGGCGCCTGCTGGTTCCGCCGCGCCGCACCGATCAACCAGCAACCTGCGGCCGAGAGCAGCGCGCAGACCAGGAGAAACGGCCAGCGCGCCCGCAAAGAGGGCCACAGTTGTTCGCCGCCGGAGATGGCGCAGCCGACCGTTACCGCCTTGGGTTTGGAAGCCAGAACCGCAGTGTGCCAGATTGCGCCGGCATGTGAAGCTTGCCAGTCCTCTCCCGAGCTCACTTTCAGGGTGTCCGCATCGAGGTAAAGCCACAACGCCGGGGGACCGTTCGAGTTGAAAACCGCGACTTCAATCCGGTTCTCGCCGGGTCGCATTTGGCCGGCCACCTCGAACACGTCGGGTTGCTTCCAGTTTTTCCCGGCGCGCAGGGGTTTTTCGATCAATGTTCCGTTGATTAAGAGTGTGTATCGATGGAAGCCGGCGATTTTCAGCAGAGCTTGTGAAGGGACCGTCTTCAGATCGAAAGAGGTTTTAAAGATGCTGGGCAGTTCCAGATGCGGGTGTATCCGCATATCCGGCGCCGTGGGATAAACGATCCACTCCGCCAGCCCCAATGCCGGCAGGAAATTGATTTCGGGGCGCCGGTTGCAGTTCCACCACAGCCCTGCCAAAGCACCTGAAACAGCGACAACGACCAGCCAGAGTGCCGACCGGCGAGCTGGTTGAGGGTTGAGGCTTGATCGCTGAGGGTTCACGGGGTCGGCTGCAGAACCGCTTTTCCCGATTCACTTAGCAGGTTATCCCGATTTTCGCAAGAAGCGTACAAGTTGGCCAGCTTCGCGGAATACTCCGCTGAACCGTGGAGGGTTCGATTCGAACACGGTCGGGCCGGATGATTTTCTGGCGGCAGAGGACAAGGGAGCGCCACCCGGATCGGAAGCGTTACCCCCAGGCGCGAAGATTTGGCTATTCCTCAGAGCTGCGCCGGGGCCTAACATTGAGGTTGTGCGCAAGGCATTCAAACCATAGAAGCCGGTGCAGCCAATACCGCCTCTCATCCTGGCCTCGGCTTCACCGCGGCGCTGCGAATTATTGCGGGAGCTGGGGTTCGATTTCCGGGTGGTTCCCGCCGATGTGCCGGAGGTGCATCAAGGCGAACTCACCGCTCGGGAACTTTCACAAGTCAACGCCTACCGCAAGGCGCGGGCGGTGGCGAAAAAGTTTCCCGATGCGCTGGTGCTCGGCGCGGACACATTGGTCTTTCTGGACACGGTCCTGTTCGGGAAACCAGCGACGCTGGAGCAGGCGTATCAAATGCTGGAACAGCTCCAGGGACGGACGCATCACGTGGTAACGGCGATCTGCCTGATGCATTTGCGAAACCATCGCCAGAGAATTTTTGCCGAAACCACGGCGGTGACTTTTCGACCGCTGGACGCTGTGAAAATCCGGCGTTATCTGGTCAAAGTAAATCCGCTCGACAAGGCCGGCGCCTATGCCATCCAGGAGGAAGGCGATTTGATTGTTGAAAAGATTTCCGGCTCTTACAGCAACGTGGTCGGACTGCCGGTGGATAAGTTGCGGGAGGAATTGACGACGTGGGGATGGCTGCGCCCGTAAGCGCGCGGCAAACTGTCGAGCGGTGCAGACTGAACAGCCGTCCGGGCTGGATAGAGCCTTTGCCAAAAGTAATTTCCGGATAGGCAGGGACGCGCTGCGTCGCGTCCATGGCTGCGCGCAGCGCAGCCCTACCTGACGCGGAAATGAAACAGGGCAGCCACTCCAGCCGCGCAGACTGGACCGCCGTGTTCTGACGAACACAGCTACGGCGACAGGCGGCTGAGCTCCTGCCACAAATACGCGCTCATCAACCGGCCTTTGGCGAAGGCGTCGAGGTTGAATTTTTCGTTCGGCGCGTGCGGATTGTCGTCCGGCAACGCCAGCCCCAGAAGCAGGGTGTCCGCGCCGAGAATTTTCTTGAAATCGTTCACGATCGGAATCGAACCGCCTTCCCGGATCAGGACCGGTTCGCGGCCGAAAGCCGCCCTCAAGGCGCGCCGCGCCGCTTGCGCCTGCGCTCCCGTGGGTGAGACCAGATACGGCTCGGCGCCGTGCCCGGCTTCCAGTTCCATCCGCACGGTTGGCGGGCAAAGCCTTTCCAGATGCCGGCGGACAAGCCGGCTGATTTTGGCCGGGCGTTGATCGGGCACCAGGCGCGTGGTGATTTTCGCCCGGGCCCACGCCGGCACGATCGTTTTGCTGCCTTCGCCCTGGTAACCGCTCGTCAGTCCGTTGATTTCCAGCGTTGGCCGGGCGGAACGTTGCTCGAAGGGTGTATAGCCCTTTTCGCCGAACAGTTTCGGAACACCGAGCAGCTTCCGGTACTCGCGCGCGGTGAACGGCAGACGCGCGAACTGTTTCCGTTCGTAAGCCGAAAGCGGCCGGACATCGTCGTAAAATCCGGGAATGGCCACCCCTCCGTTCTTGTCCCGGAGTTTCGCGAGCAGTTGGCTCAATGCCATCGCTGGATTATCCACCGAGCCGCCAAAGATCCCGGAGTGCAAGTCGCGAGAGGGCCCGCGCAAGGTGATTTCAAAGGCCGCGATGCCGCGCAAGGCGTACGTCAGAGCCGGATGCTTCAAATCCGGCATGCCGGTGTCGGAAATGACTACGGCGTCGCACCGCAACTCGGCCCGGTGCGTCCGAAGAAAGCGCGCCAGGCTTTTGCTGCCGACCTCCTCCTCGCCTTCGATGATGAACGTGATGTCGCAGGGCAGTTCGGTTCCCGTTTTGAGGTAGGCTTCAACCGCTTTCAGATGCGCCAGGTTTTGTCCCTTGTTGTCGGTGGCGCCGCGGGCGAAAAGCGAGCGGCCCTCGATGCGCGGCTCAAACGGGGGGGATTTCCAGAGCTCGAAAGGCTCGGGCGGCTGCACGTCGTAATGGCCGTAAACGAGAAAGTGCCGCCGCCGCTTCGAGGCGAACTCATCGCGCGGCGTCCTGGCCAGCACGATCGGATGCCCTTCCGTTGGACACAGCCGCGCCTCCAGCCCGATTTTTCTGCAGTGCATTGTCACCCATTCCGCGCATGCCTGCAGATCCTTGCGATGCTGCGGCTGGGCGGACACACTCGGAAAGCGGACGTAATCGCAGAGCTCGTTGACGAACCGCGACTCGTTCTGTTTCAAGAAGTCCAAAACGGCTTGCATCGGGCCTTTCTGTATCAAAGGGGCGGCGCCATGGAAAGTGACTTTCTGTCGTCGCGAGGCGGGGAGGCCCCAAAAATCCTGGAGTGATGCAGTGTTGGAATATTGGGATGGATCCGCCCGTCCGTCAATCCACTGTATTGGCACAGTTCGGCGCGGCGAGACTCCCGGCGAGCCGCGTGTTGATTGGAGGGCACTGCTCCGTCAGTGCCCTAGAAATCAGGGAAGCGACAAAGCGCTTCCCTCCAACGCAATCACGGCTCGCGAGGACGCTCACCCCACCAACTTTTTGGCTAAGCTATACCACCACCCAATCCACCACTCCGTGCTCCACCACCTCGCGCCTTCCTCACTTCTTCGTCCCGAACAGGTCGTTCAGGAGGTTTTTGACGGGTGGCTGGGTGTTGGCCGGCGGGTTGGTGGTGGCCGCAGTGGAGCCGGACTTTTGCCCCCCCAACAGCCCTCCCAGGCCCTGCAGCAGACCGCCCGGTTTGATATTGGTGCCGGGCACGGTGCCGCCCACCGCCTTCAAAGTGGTGCCGAACAGGGCCAGCTTGTTAATCTCGGCCTTCGGTTGTCCCGCGGTGCCCTTAACGGTAAGAAAATCAGGCAGCTTGACATATGCTGTGTTCGCCCCGGCGGCGAGGTTCAATTGTTCGGCGATGGCGTGACTGAGCGAAACCGCCACCGGGATCTGAATGGGCGAGTTCGTCAGCACTCGAGCAATGGTGATCGTGCCCTGGGCATCCGCTTCAAACGCAGAGCTGCGCACGACGGCTTGCTGCAGGTTGATCCGTCCCTCGCCCGCCGAGCCGCGCGCGGCGATGACGTCAAGGGGCGATTTCGAGAGTTCATTCATCAGGCCGCCGCGCCCCGTGAACCCGCCAAGCAGATTGCCGACGGCCCCGGCGGGATTGTGCAGCAGTTCCGGCACGGTGGCCACGACGTTAATGACGGTTTTCAGAACGGGGCTGCGAACGTTGGCCACGCTAAGATTCAGGTTGGTGGCGCCGACATCGAATTGGCCCTTCAGGCTTTTCTGCAGGCTGGCGCCGGTCGTGCCGACGCCGTTGATCTGCGCGTGGGCGGTCAGCGTTCCGCCCAACTGCCCCCGTCGGTCGGGTTCAAACGTGTCCACCAGGGGGGCCAACGGCGCCTGCTCCGCGTTGAAGGCAAGCGCGTATTGGTAGCCCGGCACACCGAGATCCAGATCGACCGTGGCGTTCACGGGCGCGCCATTCAAAGTGAGTTGGCAGGGCTTCAGCAGCACACGGCCCCCGTCGAGGTTGACGGTGGTTGACAGATTGGTGATTTCCACTTCATGCAGATAAAGCCGTCCGATATTTGCCTGCATCGTGAAATTATGGAAGGGCAGTTGTTTGGCGGCCGGTTCCTGGTTGGTGGGAGCGGGAGCGCGCGGGGGCGTGGCCTCGCGGGCGGGCGCGGCGCTTTCGACTTTCTCGGGCTTCTTGCCGGCAAACAGATCATAATAACCGGTCAGATCCACCGAGTTGGCGGCGAGCTTCAGGTTGCCCTGAATCGCGTTGGTCCGGGAGAAATCCACCTGGCCCTCCAATTGAACCATGTTTTGCGCGCGTGGCGTGGGTGTCAGCGTAATCTGGAGCTGGCGCACGTCGACCGACTGCTTCTGCAGGGCGGTATCCACCTGCAGCTTCGCTTCCAGCGGCGTGGCGGGAAACTGCAATTGCGGATCGCTGACGACGAGGTTGGTCACCTGGATGCCGGCCTGGAGAGTGGACTTGCCGGTGGGATCATATTGCACGGAAGCGTTGCCGTTGACCACGATTGAAACCAGTTTCCTGTCGGTGAGAAGCGGTTCGGTGAATGGCCGCAACCCGTTCTGATTGAAATCCGCCAGGGTGACGTTCAACGCCGCGGAGTTGTTGGTCAGATCGTATGAACCTGAAAGGTTGAAGCCGCCGCCGGCCTGTCCGCCTTGAGTCAGGCGACCAGCGACCTTGTTGATCTTGATTTGTCCGGGCATCTTGCTCACGTCGAGTTCCATCGTGCCGCCGAACGCGTTGAATTTGTTCTCCGCCAGTTGGCCGGTGAAATCAGCCAGAACCAGGTTTCCGGCAATCGTCTGGGTGTTTTGGCTTTGAGTCAGATGCGCTTTGAGTTCGGCCGTGCCTGAAGCTGCCGTCACGTCCGGCCGCCCCAGCACCCCGAAGAGTCTGGCTAAAGACGCCTGCAATGCCAGTTGCATGTCCGCGCTCTGCTGCCCCAGGTCATACTGGCCGGAGGCGGAAACGGTCAGTATGGGCTGGCTCCTGTGCGAGACTTCGAATTTGCAGTCGATCAGTCTGAGCTGCTTGAGATCGGTTGCCTGACCGCGTGCCTGGAACCTCACGCCGGCCTGGGCAATCTGATTGCCGCCCGCGGCAATGCTCAGGTTCTCCATTCCCGAGTCCAGATCGAATGCCAGCCGCTGCCCGCCTTGCTGCGAGAGCAGATGCAGTTGCGCGTTCACTTCTCCCGCCGAAACGGCGCCGCCGAGGAACGGTTTCCAGTCCGCCAGGTTGAGCCGGGTCACCGTCAGGTCCAGCGACGAATCGCCCACAGTGTTCGAGGCGCTGCCCCACGCCACCGTCATGGGACTGGTCAACCCGGCGCGCAACAGCGGAGCGCCGTTTTCCGTGCCGTCCACCGTGAGAACGCGGACCAGCGCCTGACTTTCGGCGTTGTTCAGCGTGACACTGTAATCCGCATGCAGATCCAGCTTCGGGGTCGACTGGTTGGTGCGCGTCAATTGAAGTTGATTTACGTTAAAACGCCCGGCGATGCTGATGATGGAACCGCCGTTTGTCAGTTGAACTTCGTTCGTGGAATTGACGGTGGTGGAGCCAAAATCCACGCCGCTGGCAGCCCCGAGCAGATTCAACAGGCGTTTGTCTATGGACAACAACTCCACTTTCAGCAGGCCTTCGGTCTTTTCGACGTCAAGCGGTCCGCCGACAGCCAGTTCGCCGAGTTGTTCGCCGTTCTTCTGAAAGCGAAGGGCCAGCTCCTTCAGTTTGGTGGAGGTCAGCGTGCAATTCAGAGACGCTTTGAACCCGGCCAGTTGGCTCAAGGCGCCTTCCGCGCGTGAAACGGCCAGTTCGGTCCGGCCTTGCACGGAAACCGGCTTCAAATCCGAAGACAGGGCAAAGTCGAAACTGCCGTTGAGGGCCGCCTGGACCAGTCCCTGGCCGGCGGGCGAGGGCGGGTTGTTGGAGGCCTCCAGGTCGGCGCTCAGGGTGAGTTTCCCGCTCTGGGCGTTTTTCAGGTTTTCCAGCGCCACATTCACCGTGGCGAGTTCGATGATGTCGCGATGGTCTCCGCCGTAGAGTGTCTCGAGGCGCAGGGTCGCGTTCTTCAACGCCAGCTTGCGCAATTCAACTTGCGGCGGTTTGGCGGGCCGCTCGGCTTTCTTTGCCGGCGCCTTCTTTGCCGGCGCCTTTAGAATGGGGTCCAGGTTGCTGCTCCCGTCCGGGTTTTTAACAATCAGCACCGTCGGCCCCGTGAGAGTCACTTCGTCCACACGCAGGTTGCCGCGGAGGATGTCCCAAAGATTGTACCGCACCCGCACTTCCGGCGCGGTGATGATCGGTTGCTGGCCCTTCGGCTGGACCTTCAGGTCGCGCAAACTGATCTCGCGAAACGGATGGATGGAAGCATCGGCCACCGTGACATCCGCGTGCAGTGTTTTACTGAGCTGCGGCAGGATAACGCCTTTCAAAAAGGAGGCGCTGGTCGCGACGAAATAGAGCGTGACTGCCAAAGCAATCAATATGGCGAGTATCCATGTCAATAACCGCAGCCAGCGGCGTTTCCGCGGCGTCGAATTCACCATCACATCCGTCATAGGTTCTTCCTGGGTTGAGCGGGCCGCGTTATGTGGATGGCGGCCGATCGCCGCCCGCTCCGGTTGTCAATATAGCTTGATTCCTGATGCTGTCATTCGCCGCCCATCCAACCATAAGTGACGACCTTTCCCCGAGAATATTCAAAGCGCGGGAAATTTCGACAACAAATGTGAGCCATAATTGTCCAGGCCCGCTCCCTGTGCTCCCATCCATTTTCCATCCTCAATCTTTCATGCTCGGTCTTGGTTGCGGCTATGCCGCGCTGGAAAGAACAAGCACGAGAAGAAGAGGGGCGGCGATATCCGGACGGCGGATTTTCGGGCTGTCAGGCTCCCGCTGTCTGAAAGGCCTTGGTCTGGAATTTGGTGGGGGTCTTCTCGTCGGACGGACCGCTGGAGAAGGCCAGATAAAGGAAGGCCAGCAAATTCAGGCCCGGCAGCATGAGCAGAATCGCCCACACCACGTTTTTTTCACGGGCCTTGACGATATTCAGCGACAATAAAACTCCCGCCACGATATTCAAGAGGGGCACACAGAAGGCGAGAAAGCACCAGCCCGACATGCCTGCGGCGCGGAGCAGAGGAATCAACTGGAGCCCGGGCACCCACTCGAGAAAGCTGGCCGGACTTTTCGCTTTTAAACAAATCAGATGGCAGCAGTAGCAAAGGAAGAGGTAGAAGAGCAACGCGAAGGCGAGCAGGGTAAACAGCACTTCCGAATTGATTCTCAACGCCGCGCGGCGCGACTGCCATTTCTGTTTCCAGGCCTGCTCCATGGGCTTCAGATTCCGGTTCACCTGGGTGAGTTCGCGCGCGGCCACGGAGGCAATCGGGTTGGTCTTTTGGAGTTTCGGCGCGTCGCCTGCGGCGTAGCCAAGCTCGCGCCGGATTTCGACTGGGAGATCCTGGAGTTTGACGCTGGCCATGCCGTTCGTGTGCAGGATGAAAATGTAATCCGCCGCCTTCGTTGTCACCGTCACGTTCGTGTACGTTCCTGTCTTGGTTTGAAGCACCTGAAAGGTTTCGTCCACGAGTCTCGCGCCCGAGGCGGAGGGGCCGGGCGTCGCCGCGAATATCAGAAGCAGCGCGCCCGCGGTGCGCTGGCATATCAGCCTCATGTTCATAGCTCTTGCTCCCTGCCCGACAGGGCACGAACCATGCCAGTCCGGTCACCCGGTCAGCGGGTTTGGAAACCCGCGAGACAGCAGATTTCGGAGTCGGCGCGGCGGCGTGCCCGCGGGGAGCGCAGGATTCATCCGGCAGTTGGGCAAAAAGCGCGTGTCGCTTCCGGGTGAATCCGGCGTTCCGGTGATGGGATCAGAGGGTTTCACTGCCGCCAGGGCCATTCTCGCCGCTTGCCAAAGGCGGCCCTGGTTTGTTTAATGGCCCCGTGCTTCATCAACAAACGCTCAACCGGCCGGCCAGTTATTCCGGGAACGGCTTGCACAGCGGCAACCGGGTGACGATGACTTTTTTGCCGGCGGCGCCGAACAGCGGCATTCGTTTTCGGCGAGTCGATCTCGAAGGCAAACCGGAAATCGAGGCGCGGGTGGAAAACGTGCTGGAAAACAATCGTTCGACCACGTTGGCGAAGGGAAACACGCGCGTTCACACCGTCGAACACGTGCTCGCGGCATTAGCCGGCTACGGGATCGACAACGTCATCGTAGAACTGGACGCGAATGAACCGCCGATCGGGGATGGCAGTTCCCGCGAGTTCTGCAGGCTGATTCAGGCGGCGGGGATCGTGCCGCAGAGCGAGAGCCGCCAGCCCTACAAAGTGACGGACCCGATCGAATTGCAGATGGGGGAAAGCGAGATGGCATTGTTTCCGGACGATGGTTTCAAAATCAGTTGCACCAGCTCCGACAAGCACGCGCGCTTCACCCAGTTCTTCAGCATCGAAGTCACGCCGAAAAGCTGGGAACGGGAGCTGTCCGACGCGCGCACCTTTTGTTTTTTCGAGGAAATCGAATATCTGATCAAGAATGGACTCATCAAAGGTGGCAGCCTCGAGAACGCCGTGGTCATTCGCGACGACGCGGTGCTGACAACCGAGCCGCTGCGTTATCCCGAAGAATTCGTCCGGCACAAGATTCTTGATATTGTGGGAGACCTGGCACTTCTGGGCCGTCCGCTCTGCGGCCATCTGATCGCCGTCAAGCCGAGTCATGCCGTGAATTGCGAACTCGTCCGCCTCGTCAGCGCGCAGATGCAGAAACCGCTCCGCACAGCCCAGGCTTTTGGGCCGCCTCCCGCTCTCGAGGGCGGCCGGGAACAGAAAAATGCAGTGGTGGAGTTGATCGAACAGGGCGGGGTTTTGGACACGGCGCACCTGATGCAGATTCTGCCCCATCGCTATCCGTTCCTGATGGTGGATCGGGTGATGAAAATGGAGGGCAACTTCATCACGGCCGTCAAAAACGTCACCATCAACGAGCCTTTTTTCCAGGGCCACTTTCCGGGCCACCCGATCATGCCCGGCGTTTTGCAGTTGGAGGCGATGGCGCAGGTGGCCGGGATCCTGATGATGAAGCGCCCGGACAACGCCGGACGGCTCGCCTATTTCATGTCCGCGGATGCTGTGAAATGGCGCAAGCCCGTGGTGCCCGGTGATGTGCTGGTCATTGAAGTCGAACTGACCAAGTCGCGTGGAGCCATCGGCAAGGCCAAAGGCGTCTGCAAAGTGCGCGATGAAATTGTCAGCGAAGCCGAAGTGACTTTCATGCTGCGGGAGGGTTGAATGGATTTGCGATTTGCGAATTATGATTTGCGATTTGCCCGGCCGCTGCGAAGTCGGCATCGCGTCATGACAAAAGCCGGGATGGAGATGCGGAAACGCGACGTTCGCTCTTTAAAGCACCGGGCTCGTAAATCGTAAATCGCAAATGGCCATCATTCACCCCACCGCTGTCGTTCATCCGAAAGCCCGGATCGGTGATGATTGTGAGATCGGCCCCTACTGCGTGGTCGGCGAACAGGTGGTGCTGGGCCCACGCTGCCGTCTGCATTCGCACGTGGTGGTGCAGGGACACACGAAACTGGGGGAGGGCAATGAAATATTCCCGTTCGCGAGCATCGGTTTCAAAACACAGGATCTGAAATGGAAAGGCGGCGTCACCCGCACTGAGATCGGTGACAACAATACCTTTCGCGAATACGTCACGGTTCACAGCGCCACGGGGGATGGCGAGACAACGCTCATCGGTTCCGGCAATCACATTCTTGCCTACAGCCATGTCGCGCATAACGTGCGGCTCGGAAACCACGTCATCATGTCCAATGTGGCCACGCTGGCCGGCCACGTCATTGTCGAGGATCACGCCATCGTGGGAGGTCTGGCCGCCGTGCACCAGTTCTGTCGCATCGGCAGGATGGCCATCATCGGCGGCTGTTCGAAAGTGGTCCAGGACGTGCCCCCCTTCATGCTGGCCGACGGCAACCCGGCGGAAACACGCACCATCAACAAAGTCGGTCTGGAGCGGAACGGCGTGGCCGAAGAAGTGCAGTCGGCTTTGCGGCAGGCCTACAAAATCCTCTTCCGCGAGGGCCTCACCATTTCCAACGCGCTGGCGAAGATCGAACAGACGTTGCCGAAATCTCCCGAACTCGAACACCTGATCGCCTTCGTCCGAACCAGCGAGCGTGGAATCAGCAAGTAAGGTCGAGACTTGGCCGGGCGGGGAGAGGCTCGTGTGCAGCCGGCTCTTTCAAAGCAGACGAGTGTCATGAGGTTAAGGCAGGACGAGCTGTGCTCAGCCCGTCGCGGGCTCCATCGGACTACCGCAAAGTAAGCCGGCGCGGTGAGGACACCGCGCCCTGCCTTGGACTGGAGCGGCGCGGTGAGAATGGCGCCGCCCTGCCTCGGCTTGACTTAACGCGCTTTACGCCACCGCCGGCTTCGGATTGTGCGATAAGTGCTTACTTTTGACGCATGTTCCAGTAGAATATTTCCGCGCACTGCATGGAACCGAATTTGCCATCATTGCGGGCGGGCACGCTGTACCTCGTTGCCACTCCCATCGGCAACCTGGAGGATATCACGTTGCGCGCGCTCCGCGTCCTGCGCGAATGCGATGCGGTCGCGGCGGAAGACACGCGTCGCACCGGACAACTGCTCAAGCGCTATGACATCTCCAAGCCGCTGCTCAGTTATCACCAGTTCAACGAAGCCAGACGCAGCGGGGAAATCCTGGAACGGTTGCGCCGAGGAGAGAAAATCGCCCTGGTCACCGACGCGGGAAGTCCGGGGATCAGCGATCCGGGTGAACGGGTCGTCAAAGCGGTCATCACCGCCGGGCTGCGCGTCGAACCCGTGCCCGGGCCCAGCGCGCTCATTGCGGCCCTGACCGCCAGCGGCCTGCCGACCGATGAATTTCATTTCATCGGCTTCCTGCCCTACAAATCCGGCCAGCGCCGCAAACAGATCGAGTCGCTCGCCGCCGTGCCGGGAACAGTGGTTCTCTATGAATCGCCGTACCGGCTCGAGAAGCTGCTCCGCGAACTCACTGAAGTGTGTCCTGGACGCACTGTCGTTTTAGCCCGTGAGTTGACCAAGAAATTCGAGGAATTCCTGCGCGGCAACCCTGCGGACTTGCTGGCGGTGGCGCAAAACCGGGTGTTGAAGGGCGAGTTTGTGGTGATGATCGGGCCGGCGCATCAGTGAATTGTTCGTGATACGGTAGTTGACAGAAGGCGGTGGGTTATTGGAGGGCACTGCTCTGTCGGTGCCCTGATCAAAGAGAAGATGGGGAAGCGACAAAGCGCTTCCCTCGGGGTGGCCTGTGGCTTGGTGATTTCGGTTTGAATTAGGGCGTTTCGCCGCCCAAAATCAACACAATGCGAATTGCTCTCTTTTTGGCAGGCTGCTGTTTGTTGTCTCTGGCCCGAGCGTCGGACGCAACTGTCTCCCACAGCGGCTGGAATGACCTGAACAAAAATGGCAAACGAGATGATTACGAAGATCCCGCACAGCCGATCCCCAACCGCGTAGCCGATCTGCTGGCACGGATGTCGATCGACGAAAAAATCGGCCAGCTCGTCCAGGCCCATCGCGATACCGATTCGGAAATGAAATTCGGCAGTTTGCTCCGGCAGGGCAAAATCAGTTCGTTCCTCGACGGTTCCGAACTGATCGAGACCCCCGGACAACGAAACCGGCTCCAGCGAATTGCCGTCGAACAGAGCCGCCTGGGGGTTCCTCTCATTTACGGGCATGATTCGATTCACGGGTTCCGCACTATTTTCCCGATCCCGCTCGCCCTGGCCTGCGCCTGGGAACCCGAGCTTTTCGAGCGCAGCCAGACGATCTCCGCCCGGGAAACAGCCGCGGTCGGCATCGATTGGACATTCGGGCCGATGGTCGATCTGGCGCGCGATCCGCGTTGGGGCCGGATTGCCGAGGGTTTTGGCGAAGATCCCTGGCTGGGTTCGCTCTACGCCGCCGCCTGCGTGCGCGGGTTCCAGGGCACCAACCCGGCTGGGCCCAACCGCCTCGTTGCCTGCCTGAAACATTACGTCGGCTACGGCGCCGCCGAAGGCGGACGAGACTATAACACGACGGAAATTTCCGAGTACACTTTGCGTAACTTTTACCTGCCTCAATTCAAAGCCGGGCTGGACGCCGGCGCGTGGACCGTCATGAGCGCGTTCAACTGCCTTTCCGGTTTTGCCGCCAGCGCCAATCGCCACACCCTCACCGAAATCCTGCGGGATCAATGGAGATTTCCGGGTTACGTCGTCAGCGACTGGACATCGGTGGAGGAACTCATTCCCCACGGCGTGGCCGCCAATGAAGCGGAAGCAGCGCGGCTGGCTTTGACGGCCGGCGTGGACATGGAGATGGTCTCCAGCAATTATGCCGATACGCTCAAGCAGCAGGTCAGGCAGGGCAAAGTCCGGGAAGCTGTCGTGGACGAAGCCGTCCGCCGGGTGCTGACGGTAAAGTTTGTGAAGGGTTTGTTTGAAAGACCGTATGTGGACGAGAGTCTTCACCACAGTGCGTTTCTGAGGCCGGACGCGCTCGCGCTGGCGCGTGAGGCCGCCGCGAAATCGTGCGTCCTGTTGAAAAATGAAAGCGGCGCGCTGCCGCTGCCGCGGAGGGCCGGGAAAGTTGCCCTCATCGGACCTTTTGCCGAGGCGACCGGCGATCTGCTGGGGTGTTGGGCCGCGCGCGGACGTGCCCGTGACGTGGTTTCATTGGCAGCGGGGTTGCGCGCCAAACTTTCACCTGACTCCGAGCTGACCGTAGTCCGGGGTTGTGACGCGATCGAGGGCGGAAGAACCATCCATCTGCTGAACGGAACGCAGATCACGAACCAGGAGGCTCTGCCACAAGCGGGTCGGACAAACATCGATGCAGCCGTGAATGCGGCAAATTCGGCCGACGCCGTGATTCTCGCGCTCGGCGAACCGGGCGGTTGGACGGGTGAAAATTCGAGCCGTTGCACCCTGGATATTCCAGGCCGGCAGATGGAATTGTTCGAGGCGGTGGTGGCGACCGGAAAGCCGGTGATTGTGGTGCTCATCAATGGCCGGCCACTCGCGATTCCGCGCCTTCAGGAAAAAGCGGCTGCTATTCTGGAGGCGTGGGACCCCGGCGTGCAGGGGGGCAACGGGATAGCTGACATTTTGTTTGGGGATGTGGATCCTGCCGGGCGGTTGACCGCTTCGTTCCCGCGCAGTGTGGGACAGTTGCCGGTTTACTACAACCATTACAACACCGGCCGGCCGGCCATGGGCAACTACATAGACGGATCGCGCGAGCCGCTTTATCCGTTTGGTTTCGGGCTGAGTTACACAACCTTCGAACTCGGCAAAGTCGAACTGAACTCGAAGAGGATGAAACCTGGCGGCACACTGACCGCGCATGTGAAGTTAAAGAACACCGGAACGCGCGTCGGAACGGATGTGGTGCAACTGTATATCCGGGACGTTGCCGCCTCGGCGGGACCGCGGCCTGTGCGCGAACTGAAGGGCTTTCAGAAAGTGCAACTGAATCCGGGTCAATCGCGCGAAGTGACCTTCACGATCTCGGGCCGCGAGCTGGGATACTACGATGCTCAAGGTCATTGGCTGGTCGAGCCGGGCCGGTTTCAGCTTTGGATCACCAAAGATTCTGCGTCCGGCGAGCCGGTGGAGTTTGAGGTGACGAAATAATATCGGACAAGGTAACCACGAAACACACGAACCACACGAAAAAGGGGTAGTGGTACAGTTCAGCCAAACGGTGGGTGGGGCGAGCGTCCTCGCGAGCCGGAAACCGAACGATTTGCCCGACCAGCGGCTCGCCGGGAGTCTCGCCCCACCAAACTGTACCACTACCGAAAAAGGAGCTGCTGTAGTTTTCGTGTGTTTAGTGTGTTTCGTGGTCATCTCCTCAATAAACAAGCACCAGCGCGGCTGCATCCTGCGCCGACTTCACCACGTCTTCGGACTTCCGCTGGCTGCCGTTCGGCTCCTTGAGCTTCGCTGAAACTTCCGGCACGGATTCGAGAAAGCTGAGCGGACTCTCCTGGCAGACACTGTCCTCGCACAAATCAGACTTTCAGCACCGGCGCCTCTTGGACGATCAAACACAGAAATGCATATCAGAAGTCAAAAGCACGCTGGCTGGCAAAATAATTGCTGCTGTGCAGGCGGCTCGAAAGATTACAGCAATCGTCATGGGAGTCGGCTCTACGCGCATTATCCAAAAGACCAATAGCAGAGTGGGGCCGTTACCCGATAGGCCGCAAGGCTATGACCTCGCTCACGAACATGCGGTGGTGCTGGCCAGATGACGAAGCCACGTTTACAACCATACTTCTGCGGCTGTGGCGAGAGGCTGGTGGGAGATTAGAGTCGGAAAAACTGCTCGAGCAAAGCTGATGTGTCCAGGCGCGCCATTTCCGATTGGCGAATTCGGAACTTCAAGCCTTGTAAATATCGTGCGTGCCGACAATCAAAGACACGACCGTTTCGCCGTCCAGATAAAATGTCGAACGTAAATCGCCTTCAATTTCGACCGCATAAATCGTGCGCCCATAATATGCTGAAAGACGCTGGATTCTAGGCGTCCGTAATCGGGGGTCGAAAGGGTCCTCTTTGAAAATCTCCCACGCCTTGCGGGCGGATTCCTTCTGGGCAGGAGCAAGGCGATAGAAGCTCGTCCAGAATCGTTCAACCGCCCGAAAGCGATATTTCATCGCAGATGCGGCGGCGGCGTTTCATGCAAAGCGGTTTCCATGTCCACCAAACGACCTTCTTTGGCGTCTTTCATCGCTTCCTTGAACTCGTCCGGAATCCATGAATCGTCGTTTTCCACGACGAACTTGGTGACTTGCGCCCGCTCGGCTGGAGGCAGGTTCTTAATTTGCTCAATGATTTCCTGCGCGCTCATATGCTTAACTAGCCATAAAAGTCAACCTTGAGCAAGCCGCAAACTCACTTCGTTTGAGAGCCGCCAGGCGGCTTGCGCAGAGGCGACGTAGCGAAGCGGACACCTCCAACGAGGCGCTTCCACTCCAAGGCGTTGGTCAACCCGGAAGACCCTTGACTGCCTCAGTGCGCACAGCGGGTCTGAGGCTGCGCCTCGCTAGACAAACTTCCCCGGATTCAAAATCCCGCGGGGGTCGAGGGCATGCTTCACCCGGCGATGCAGATCGCGGAGTTCCTTCGAAGCCGCCAGGGGCCACCAGGGCTTTTTGGCCAGCCCGATGCCATGTTCGCCCGTGATCGATCCGCCCCAGGCCAGCACCTGCCGAAAAAGTTCGTCGAGCGCCGCATTTGCCCGTCGATCCGCACGCGGCTCCTTGTCATCCACCATCACGTTCGTGTGAATGTTCCCATCGCCGGCATGTCCGAAACAGGCGATGGGCAGATGATGCTTTTTCTGAAGCTGCGCCGCAAAGCGGAAGAGATCCTCCAGCCGGCCCCGCGGCACCACAATGTCCTCATTCAATTTCCTGAGTCCGGTGTCGCGCAGGGCATAGGAAAACTCGCGCCGGAGTTGCCAGAGGGCTTCGCACTGGCGGCTGCCCAGGGCCTTCTCGATAAACAGGGGATGTTCGTTGCGGACGACGCGCTCCAACTCCCGCATTTCGGAGCGGACGGATGGCGCGTGGCCGTCCAGTTCGATGATGAGATGGGCGCGGCAGCCGCGCAGGCGCTCGCTTCGGGTGCGCCGGCAGGCTGCGGCCAGGGTGAAGGCATCGGCCACTTCCAAGGCGCACGGCAAAAACCGCGCCCGGAACGTCGCCTGAATCGTGCGGATTGCCTCGCGCATTGAGGCAAAGCCAACGGCCAGACAGGCGCGAAACGGGGGCCGGGGAATCAACTTCAGCGTGGCTTCGGTGATGACACCAAGCAATCCTTCGGAGCCGGGGAAAAAATGGGCGAAATCAAAACCGGTTTTGTTCTTGTGTGTGCGCCCGCCGACCCGCACCACGGTCCCATCGGCAAGAATGACTTCCAATCCTAGAACGTAATCTCGCGTGACGCCGTATTTGAGGCAGCGCGGTCCGCCGGCGTTGGTCGCAATGTTGCCGCCAATAGAACTGTCTGCCCTGCTGGCGGGATCAGGCGGGTAGAACAGACCGCGCCGTTCAACCGCGTCCTGGAGTTTCTGCGTCACGACGCCGGGCTGGACGACCGCAACGAAATCCGCCGCGTTGATTTCCTTGATCCGGTTCATACGCTCGAGCGACAGCACAATGCCGCCGCGCGCCGGCACGCAGCCGCCGACATAACCGTGACCGGCGCCGCGTGGTGTCACTGGAATCTGGTGCCGATGGGCGAAGCGCAGGAGGCGCGAAACGGATTGCGTGGTGCGCGGCAGGGCGACCGCGTCCGGTTTGTGCGCGGCGAACCATTTATCCCCCGCGTATTTTTCGAGCCGGGAGGGCTCGAAAACGATTTCTGTCGGCAGGAGTCTTTTGAGTTGGCGGAGGTATTTCAATTTTGGCGGCTTCATAGTCCGATTGTTCGCGTATTCGGCGGTTTGTCTCTTGCCCCAGGACGTGCTGGATCATGGGTCCGAAGTTCCGGACTCGGGCGGTGGCTCCGGCGCATTCAGCAATTCCCTGGCGTCGCTGGCTTCTTCCTCGGGCACCTGCACGCGGATGCCGCCGGCGGCCATGGAGTAGCCGTCGATGCTGAGCGCGGAAAGTTCATGCATTACAACCGCGTGAAAATGGGAGGCTTCCAGGCGCGAATGGATCAACTGGGCTTCGGCGGGACTGAAGGAGGTGAAGACAGTGACCAGACTCATGGTGGTGCTGCCGCGGCTTCCGTCTTCGAGGTCGCCGGCTTAAGCCGGTCGGCGAAAACAATGACGCCGGCGCCCGTTTGCAGGGTGCTTTGCACCTGCGCGTCCACCTGTTGGCCAATCACATTCTGGGCATCATTGACAACGACCATGGTTCCATCGGTAAGATACCCCACACCCTGGCCCTTGTCCCTGCCTTCCCGCACAATGCGCAGGTTGAGCATCTCGCCGGGCAGCAGGATCACCCGCAGTGATTTAGCCAGCTCGTGCAGGTTGACGTAATTGACCGACTGAAGTTCCGCCACTTTTCCGAGGTTGTAATCGTTCGTGAAGAGTTTCGCCCCCAGGTTCCGGGCCAGGTGGACCAGCTTGGCGTCCACTTCCTTTTCCTCGGGGAAATCTCCTTCGTGAATTTTCACTTCGTTGCGTGTGTTGTGCTGAATGCGGTTGAGAATTTCCAGGCCGCGCCGGCCGCGCGCGCGTTTGATCGGGTCGCTGGAATCCGCGATTTGCACGAGTTCGCGCAGCACAAACCGCGGCACGACAATGAGGCCCTCGAGAACATTGGCCTCGATCATATCAGCAATCCGCCCGTCGATGATCACACTGGTGTCGAGCAGCAGGAGGTTCTCGGCCCGATTTTGAGGCGAAAAGCGGACGTAGGGAATGATCAGCGAGAAGTCCTCCTTGTTGCTGCGCATGGCCAGCACGATCCCGATATAGCTGAAGCTCAGGAAAAGACACAGCCGGACAAGCCAGCGCACCTTTTCATCGGCATTTTCAAAGAGTCCGGAGTGATCGATCAGCAGGGCGACCACCAATCCCAGCACCAAACCAAAAGTGGTTGCGGAGAACGCTCGCAGCGAAAACCCCTTCAGCATTTCGTCCAGGGCGATCATCAGCCAGCCGAATCCGAAGCCGATGATCATTCCGGCCCAGTACTGGTTGACCAGTTCGGGCCGGACCTGGCTGACGGCATAACCGCCCGTGGTGCAGAGGCAGAGAAACAGGATGCGGATGACCCACAGCGACATAAGTTATTGAAACGGTTTTTTGGGAGGCTCCAGCGTCTTCTCCGGAGGCTCGTTGGTTCGCGGCGGTTTGCGGCTCCACAAAATCCCCCACAGCCCGATCCGGTTCAGATTGCTCGTTGTCACCGCCAGATTGTCGGCAATTCTCTGGAAATCGGTTGCCAGGCTTTCATTGCGCAGCAGATTTCCCGCCAGGCCTTTGCCCGACTGCAAATCGTCCAACAGAGTTTTCAAAACCACGGTGGAGGATTCAATGTTTTTTACTGCCGCGGTGATTTCAGTGCTGTTGGTGGACAGCACTTCTCCGAAGGTGTTGCCGAACTGGTTGATTTGTTCCGAGAAAAACACCACGTTGCTCACCGCCGCCGCAATCGACGCACTGTTGGTGTCGATGAGCGTGTTCACGTTGCCCACGGCAATCAGCGCGCGTTCCGAGGCCAGGCGCATCGTGCTCACGGTCACGGCCAGATTGGTCAGCGTCTGTTCGTTCAATACCAGACGGCGCACGTCCGAAATGGCATCATCGAGATTTCTTGCGGTCGCATCAATGCGCCGGAGGAAACCGGAAGCGGAGCGGGCGACGTCCTGCAGATTGAAAGGTTCCTGCGCCTGGGCGTGATCCTCCGGCTCAAACACCGGCCCTTCGTTGTTCGTCGGCACGATTGCCACATACTGGTCGCCCAGGAATCCGGATTGTTCGATCACAAACCGGACGTCCTTGTGGACGGGGAATTGTTTGTAGAGGCGCAACGTGATCGTGACGTTTGTGCCGTTGGGGTTCAATCGGATATCCGAGACCGTGCCGATCTGTACCCCGGCCATCAACACCGACGCCGTGGTCTTCAACCCGCCGACATTTTTGGCCGTCAGGTACAGCCTGTAAGTCGGAGCTGAAAACAGGGAAGTTCCCTTGCTGAACTGCAGCAGCAATATAGCCAGGAGCACCAGGCCAATCAGGACGAACAGGCCCACTCTCCATTCCAGACGGCGCTTGTCCATATCAGAATTGGGGTTCCTTCAAGTCCGACACCCCTTCGATGAAACGCCGCACGAGGGGATCACCGGAACTGAAAATCTCGTCCGGAGTTCCGGCGGCGTAAATCTTCTTTTCGTGCAACATCAGGATGCGCTGGCCGACGCGGCGCGCGGTGCGCATGTCGTGCGTCACCACCACACTAGTCACTTCAAACCGGTCGCGCACCCTCAAAATAAGCTGGTCAATGCTGTCCGCCACGATGGGGTCCAGCCCCGTGGTCGGCTCGTCATACAACACGATTTGAGGCTGGTACACGATCGCCCGCGCCAGCCCCACCCGCTTTTTCATGCCGCCGGAAAGTTCCGAGGGCTTCTTGTCTTCGATGTCCGGCAGGTCCACCACTTCCAGCGCTGCAGCCACCCGCCGCTGGATTTCCGACGCCGACATTTGGCGATCGCGCCGGAAGGCAAACCCCACGTTTTCAGCCACGGTCATTGAGTCAAACAGCGCTGCGCCCTGAAACAACATCCCAAACTTTCTCCGGACGGGAAGCAACTCACGTTCGTTCATCCCTACAATATCTTCGCCGTCGATCAATACCTGCCCGGCATCCGGCTGCAGCAGGCCGATGAGGTGCTTGAGCAATACGCTCTTGCCACTGCCGCTCCGCCCGATAATCACCACCGACTCGCCCGCTTCAATTCGCAAACTGACGCCGTCCAGGACCAGGTTCGAGCCGAAGCTCTTCTTCAGATCGCGGACTTCAATCATAGTGTGTTGAACACCGCGCCCAGCGACAACGTCAGAAAGAAATTGCTGATCAGGATCGTGATGGACGAATAGACGACGGATTCGGTTGTGGCCCGGCCAACCCCTTCCGCTCCTTCGCCGCAGTTCATCCCCTTGTAACAGCCAACCAGCGCCACAATGCCCCCGTAAATGAAGGATTTGATCAGCCCGATGGCGACATCGGACGTGCTCGTGTACTTGAGCATGTTGGACCACAAATAAGTCGCATCAATGCCGAGGAGATAAACGCCCACCACGTAACCTGCCCCGATCCCGAGGGTGATCGCCTCCGCCGTTAGCAGCGGCAAGGCAATGTGGGCCGCCAGGAGACGAGGCACGACCAGGTAATCGACCGGATGTGTCGCGAGCGTCCGCAGCGCATCAATCTGTTCGGTCACCCGCATGGTGGCGAGTTCCGCCGCGATCGCCGCGCCGACCCGCCCAGCAACCATCAACCCCGTCAGCACCGGTCCCAGTTCGCTGCACATGGACACGCTAACGACCGCCAACGTCGCCGTGTCCATTTTAACCTTGTGAAATTGAAAGTAGGTTTGCGCGCCCAGAACCATGCCGGTGAATGCGCCGGTGATGATCACCACCGACTGCGATTTCACGCCCATGAAATAAAGCTGATAAATCAGATCGCGCCACGAAATCCGGGAACGGAACAGAGAAACGATGGCTTCTTTTGCCAGCAGTGTGATCTGGCCAAGCCCTTCCAGCCACGTGCCCACCCATGTATTGGCCAGGAAATTCATAAGCCGAACCTAGCAAACACAACAGCCGTTGGCTAGAGTTCATTGCCCGGTGACGGGAGATGGGACGCATCCGTGCACTGCCGCTGGAGCGCGGGGCGTTCCCCGTCCGCAGCGGCTCGGCGGACACCGTGAACGTGCCGTATTGGGACCTGTGCCCGGGCTCCAGCTTGCTGCGAGCCGGGATGGCTCGCCGTCCGACAGTGGCAGTGTCAGGATGCGCCCCGGGAGATGAATGACACTGCTCCGTCAGTGCCCTGACCGGACCAAAACGAAAAGGGGAGGCCATCGCGCCATGGCGGGACTTGCCTCCCGTAGAGTCACGAACCGCCCCTTTAAGCCACCCCTGCCGTCCGCGCTTCCAATTCCCTAAAACGCCGGAGCGACCTGCACCTTCTCACCCGGGGCGACTACGAGGTCTTCGCCTTTCGACCAAATCGCGTCGTTCAACAACAGCTTGAACTTGAGTTCATCCTCGGCTTCGCCCGACCATTTCCAGGTGGAAGCGTCCACACACGTGAGCGGAACGCCCTGATTCCAACTCAGGCCATGCCCATCGCCGCGCAGGTACAGAGTGTTGCCGAATCCAACGTCAATCTGGGCCTCGATCGTCACTGTCCTGCTGTGGTTCTGGGCGCTTTGATACGGTTTGCCTGGCGTGGATTGTGACCTGGTTGTTCCCGAAACAGCCAGTAATCCTGCTTTCTTGCGGCTGATGCTCTTGAATCCTCTGTCCGGTTTCATAATTTCTTTTGCAGTTAGTTCTTTTTCACGTTGCTTTATCTCCAACATACGACTCCGGGCCATCCCGCACAAACCTGGCCGGTCGTGGATACAGCAAAAACCATTCCCGCGGAAAGGCGCTTTGCTTAATACCTTATGGACCCGATTGAAGAGCGTTCGTTCACCGGAATCTCAAATTCCACTCGCGGTTTGCATATTTGTCACGCACCAGCGACCTGATCTTTTCACGCGGCAGGTGTTCGAACGGTTCGAACGCGCCCCAGGCCTGCTGCAAGGCGCGTTTTGCCGAGTCCGCTGTCAGGCCAACATTGGCAAGAAATTCCTGATGCGGGCGGTTCTGTCGATACTCCGGTTGCCTGGTCGGCAGGGGCAGAATTCGTTCCATCAGGGAAAGGTCGAACTCCAAAAGAAAGGTGCCGTGAAAAAGCAGGACTCTGTTCTTTCGCCGTTGCGCGTTGCCGGAAACTTTCAGGCCGCCAATCGCCAGGTCCGTGTAGCCCCGCACCTCAATGGGCTGCCGGCGATCCGCGATCGGCGATGGGCGCGTCAGAGCTTGCCTGGATCGGCCGCTGCAACGCATCAGTTCGTCCAACGCGGCACGGTTCCGTTCCATGATGAACCGGTTGGCTGAACCAATGCTCCGCAGCGGGCCGGCTTCGCCGATGTTGAGTATCAGAGCATAATTCAGGCAACCGGGCCCCTGCAGCACCGTCCCGCCACCGCTGCACCGTCGCAAAACCGGAAGCTTCTCCGCTTCACAGGCTTCGCGATTGACCTCGAGCCACACGCGGTTGGCGTAACCGACCACCACGAAATACGTCCGGGGCTCCCAAAAGCGCAGGATCTCCTCTGCCTCACCCCCTTCACACGCGTCGAGCAACGCCTCGTCGCACGCCAGGTTTTCCGCCGGCGTCGGCAAGGTCAGGTCCAGCAATTTCATGGTTGAATCGTTCAATCGCTGAATTGGCCACTCGACGAATCATAACAACCAACTTAACGATTCAACGATTCAACGATGTCACATTTGACTGGCATTTGTTTGGTCGTACTGTCTAATACGGCGCAGATCAGGACCTCTTGGAGTTTAAGCATCAGACCGGATTGGAGCAACAAAAGTGAAACCTCGGAGAAAAGCGACATCTGAGCAGCCTGAACTGCGTGCCCCGTCGAAACCCGGCAATCGTGACGGGGACAAAATGATCGAGTCGCTGGAATCCCTGGCCGCGGAAACCTTGAAACACCAGGGAGCGGAGCGCGCGGCCCGGTTTTTGAGCAGTCTTGTGGAACGATTGCATGCGGCCCGCGTGCAAGTCCCGGTTCCCGTCAGCACACCCTACCTCAACACGATCCCGGTCGAGGAACAGGCGCCGTTTCCCGGGGATTGGGAAATGGAGCGCCGGATCAAAAGCTATATCCGCTGGAACGCGATGGCGATGGTGGTGAATGCCAACCGCAAGCACAGCGGCCTCGGCGGGCACATCTCCACCTACGCTTCGTGTGCCACATTGTACGAAGTCGCTTTCAATCATTTCCTGCGCGGTCGCACGGAAAAGTTTATCGGCGATCAGGTCTATTTTCAGGGCCACGCCACCCCCGGAATTTATGCGCGGGCGTTCCTGGAAGGCCGCCTCGACGAACAACACCTCCAAAACTTTCGAGCGGAACTCGCCGAAGGCGGCGGACTCTCGTCTTATCCTCACCCGTATCTCATGCCCGAGTTCTGGCAGTTCCCTACCGTCTCGATGGGTCTGGGGCCCATCATGTCCATCTACCAGGCCCGATTCAACCGTTACCTCCAGGCACGAGGGTTCATGAGCGGGGAGGAGCCGAAAGTGTGGGCTTTTCTCGGTGACGGCGAGTGTGATGAACCGGAAACCCTCGGGTCCATCACCCTTGCGTCCCGCGAGAACCTCGACAACCTGATCTGGGTCATCAACTGCAACCTGCAGCGGCTCGACGGTCCCGTGCGTGGCAACGGCAAAATCATTCAGGAACTCGAAGCCCTCTTCCGCGGCGCGGGCTGGAACGTCGTCAAACTCATCTGGGGTTCACACTGGGACGATTTGCTGGCACGTGACAAAAGCGGCCTGCTCCTCAAACGAATGGAAGAGGCCGTTGACGGCGATTACCAGAAATACTCCGTCGAGCCCGGCAGCTACACCCGAAAACATTTCTTCGGCAAATACCCCAAACTGCTGGCCCTCGTCAACCACCTCAGCGACGACCAGATTCGCAAGCTGCTCCGTGGCGGACATGATACCCGCAAAGTCTACGCGGCCTACAAAGCCGCCGTCGAACACCGCGGCCAGCCGACCGTGATTCTGGCGAAAACCGTCAAAGGTTATGGTTTGGGCGAGGCCGGTGAGGGCCGCAATATCACGCATCAGCAAAAAAAGCTGAACGAAAAGGAGCTGCGCGAATTTCGCACGCGCTTCGGCATTCCGATCAGCGATGAAGAAGTCGCCGACGCGCCGTTCTACCGGCCTCCTCCGGATAGTCCGGAGGCGCGCTACCTGATGGAACGGCGGAAACGCCTCGGCGGCTTTCTGCCGGAGCGCAAGGTGACGGCGCAAGCGCTGGAGATCCCGAAGTTGGAATCGTTCGCCGAATTCCTCAAAGGGTCCGGGGTGTTGGAGGTGTCAACGACGATGGCATTCGTGCGGCTGCTGAGCGTGCTGTTGCGGAATAAAGCGATCGGCCGCCATATCGTGCCGATCATTCCGGATGAGGCGCGCACCTTCGGGCTCGATGCCCTGTTCCGCGAGATCGGCATTTACTCCTCCAAAGGCCAGCTTTATGAGCCGGTCGATATCAAGTCGCTGCTCTATTATCACGAGGCGAAAGACGGTCAGCTTCTCGAGGAAGGCATCACCGAAGCGGGCTCGATGTCGTCCTTCATCGCCGCGGGCACAAGCTACGCCACGCATGGGCGCCACATGATCCCCTTCTACATCTATTACTCCATGTTCGGCTTTCAGCGCATCGGCGACTTCATGTGGGCCGCGGGGGATATCAGAGCGAAAGGTTTTTTGCTTGGCGCTACCGCGGGGCGCACAACGCTCAACGGCGAAGGCCTCCAGCACGAAGACGGCCACAGCCTGGTGCTCGCGAGCAGCATCCCGACGCTGCTCACTTACGATCCCGCTTTCGCTTACGAAATCGCCGTGATCGTCGCCGACGGCATGCGCCGCATGTTTGTCGGGAACGAGGACATCTTCTATTACCTCACCCTTTACAACGAGAACTACGCCATGCCGCCCATGCCGGCTGGGGTGGAGGAGGGGATTCTGAAGGGTTTGTATCGGTTCAAACCCGGTCCGGAGAAGAACAAGGTCAAGGCCCACATCTTCGGCAGCGGCCCAATCATCAACCAGGCCTTGCGCGCGCAACAGATTCTGGCTGATCGCTACGGCGTCTCTGCGGATGTCTGGAGCGCGACCAGCTACAAGCTTATGCGGAATGATGCGATCCGCTGCCGGCGTTGGAACATGCTGCATCCGACGGAGTCACCGAGAAAAGCGTATCTCGAGAATTTGCTGGAAAACGAACAAGGCGTGTTCGTGGCGGTTTCGGATTTCATGCGGATCGTGCCGGACCAGATCGCGCCCTGGGTTCCCGGAGGCCTGATGACGCTGGGCACGGATGGTTTCGGCCGCAGCGACACCCGGCCAGGGCTGCGCCGGTTCTTCGAAGTGGATGCGGAACTGACCGTTATCGCCACTCTGTACGCGCTGGCGAAAAAGGGCCGGATCGAAATGCAGGCGGTGCATGACGCGATCAAAGATCTGGACGTTGCTCCGGAGAAAATTCATCCGCAGATCGTTTAAAATGGAGCACGGACTTCAGTCCGCTTGACGGTTGCAGGATGACAATCGATGCGGAATGGATTCCGCGCCGTGATCGCTGCGTTAAAGTTCGTTTGCCTATGGCTGCGGCTATGCCGCGCTGTCTGTTTCGTGGATCTAGCTTCTGGCTGGAGACAACCAAGCCCTGCTGAATTAATGCTGGCCGGCTCCGTTTGGCCTTTGATGTTATTCCGCAACCGAATATGCTGGCTGCATGAGCTGCGGTGTCAGAAGGGCCTCCAACTGTCGGTTAACATCGAAAAGCCAGGCGGCTGGCATGGCCGGAATCCTTGTGTGGTTGCTGGGTGTCGGGGCCGCCGTTCAAACCGCCCCGGGCGCTTCTCCCGCCCAATTCAGTCCCCGCATTGTGGTGGATCAGTTTGGCTACCTGCCGGACATGGCGAAGGTGGCGGTGATTTCCGACCCGCAGCGCGGATTCAATGCTGCCGAGAGCTACACCCCCGGCAAAACATTGGAAGTGCGAAGCTGGAACAGTAACAGCGTTGTGTTCGCGGGCGCGCCCGTGCCCTGGAGCAACGGGCTCACGCACGCGCAATCCGGAGACCGCGTCTGGTGGTTTGACTTCTCCCCGGTCATCCGCCCGGGCGAATACTTTGTTTATGATCCCGATCACGGCACCCGCTCGGCGCGATTCCGCGTCGCCAACGACGTTTACAGCGACGTTTTGAAGCAGGCCACGCGCGTGTTCTACTATCAGCGTCGCGGAGCGGCGAAAATCCAACCATACGCGGACGCGCGGTGGACGGACGGCACGAATTTTCTCGGCCCCCTGCAGGACGCGCAATGTCGCCTTGTCAGCCAGCCCACTGCCGCCACGGAGAAAGATCTGCGGGGCGGGTGGTTTGATGCCGGCGATTACAACAAGTACGTAAACTTTACCCTCGCTCCGATTTCGGACCTGCTTTTCGCCTATCAGCAGAATCCATCGATCTGGCCCGATGATTGGGACCTGCCCGAATCCGGCAACGGCGTGCCGGACCTGCTCGATGAGGTGAAATGGGAACTCGACTGGCTGCTGCGGATGCAAAATGCCAATGGCTCGGTCCTGAGCAAGACAGGCGTTAGCCGGTTTCAGAGTGCTTCTCCCCCGAGCGCCGAGAAATCGCAGGTGTTCTACGGAGCCGAGAGCACCACCGCCACTCTCACCGCGGCTGGGCACTTTGCGCATGCCGCCCGGGTTTACGGTTCCATCGGCCAGACGGCTTATGCCAATGTTTTGAGCAATGCGGCAACAGCCGCCTACAAGTGGGCGGTGGCAAATCCAGCGGTTGTTTTCTCCAACACGGGTTTTGCCAGTGCCGATCCCGAGGTGGACCGGGCCCACTACGCCGCCGAGCGCGACAAGCTCCGGGTCCGGGCCGCCATATTCCTGTATGATCTGACCCATCAGCCCGACTATCGCACTTACGTGGAAGGGACGTTCACCAATCTCAACCTGATTTCGGACTGTGCTTGGGATATTTATCAGAGTGCCGTGCAGGATGCGCTGCTGTATTTCACAACCTTACCCGGTGTCTCGCCGTGGGTCGCCTCGAGGGTTCGCGACTCCAAACAAACCTCGATTGACGGAGACCAATTCATGGGCGCTTGGACTGCCGGCCGGGACGCTTACCGAGCCTTCCTGATCGACAGCAGCTATCATTGGGGCAGCAATCAGAGCAAGAGCCGCACGGGGCAGCTCTTTGCGCAGCAGATCACTTACGGGCTGAATCGCGGTCAGGCGGCGGTCTATCGCGAAGCCGCGGCCGGTTATCTGCATTATCTGCACGGGGTGAACCCGCTGTCGATGGTTTACCTGTCGAACATGTACGATTATGGAGGCGACCACTGCGTCAACGAGATTTACCACGCGTGGTTTGCACATGGCACTGTTTACCAGGACGCCTTGTCCTCGCCCAAGGGGCCGCCCCCCGGTTACGTGACCGGAGGAGCCAACAGGTACTTCCGGCCGGCTGCGGCCTATACGGGACCGCGTCTGGCGCCGCCGATGGACCAGCCGCCACAAAAGTCGTACAAGGATTGGAACACCGGTTGGCCGGAGGACTCGTGGGAAGTTGCCGAGCCGGCGATCTATTACCAGAGCGCTTACGTGTTTCTGCTGTCCCGCTTTGTTCGGTCCCCGCTGTAGCGCCGAATTCCATCCTTGGCGGTTTGGTGGTTCTGCTATGATTAGTCAATTATTCCTTTTCAAGCAAACGATAGCCCACACCCGGCTCGGTGATGATCAGTTCGGGTTGGGCGGGGTTGGCTTCCAGCTTCTCGCGCAAGTGGGCCACATAAACACGCAAATAGTGCGTTTGTTCCACGTAAGTCGGCCCCCAGACTTCGCGGAGAAGTTGCCGGTGGGTGAGCACTTTCCCGGCATGTTGCACGAACAGGCGCAGCAGGGAGTACTCCGTGACGGTAAGCTTCACTTCCTTTCCCTGAAGCGTCACGATGCGCGCGATCAAATCCACCGCCAACCGTCCGGAGCGGAACACCGCGAGGTCGGGTGACGGCTGAGCATGACGTTGAGCGACGCGCAAGCGGGCCAAAAGTTCGGCGGTGCTGAAGGGCTTGGTGACGTAATCGTCAGCGCCATTGTCCAGAGCGGCGATTTTGTCCTCGTCACGGTCCCGCACGCTGAGCACGACGACTGGAACCTTGCTCCATTCCCGCAAGCGCTTGAGCACGCTGACGCCGTCGAGGTCGGGAAGGCCGAGGTCGAGCAGGATGACATCGGGCCGGCACTGCGCGGCTTGAACGAGACCCTCCTGGCCGGTGCCAGCGTCGAACACGCGGTAGCCATTTGCCTCGAGAGTCACGCGCAGCAGACGCCGGATCTGGGGTTCGTCGTCGATGACCAGTGCGATGCTTTTCGTGGCGAGAGGGTCGTTGTGCATTGCCATTGAATCTAGCGACAGGCCAGATGCGTGACTGACGGCGTCGGCTCTTTCTCGTTCCGGCGAGGAAAAAGAGGGGTGGGGAGGATTGGTTTCCCAGCGCGGCAAAGCCGCAACCAAGATCGAGCATTGAAGATTGAGGATGGGAAATAGAAAGACGCCCTCAGCCCGGCCCTCTCCCATCGGATGGGAGAGGGAGAAGCGGCTCCTGCCCTGGAAGATTCCTTAACGTCTGGTGACCATTCCAGGACACGCAATACATCTGCTTTGCGCGCCATTATCTGTGTCCGACTCTGCGCATCGGTGGTTTCCTTCTGCATGGAGACGGATGAATAGGGCGTTCGTAAGTGCGGTTCCGGGAGAGATGCGCCTGGACATTTTTGCTCCTGCAGCGCGCCGGTGAATGTCGCGGCAGGCTTCCAGCCAGCTCCCGCCACGGCGAGATCGTGGCTTCCAGCCCGGCGGACTCGCGCCCGGCCTCCGGCGGTCTTGTCGATCGTTTGGCCTCCCGGTTCGGGTGGCAGGATGCCGCCCTCGGCGGCGGGCTGGAAGCCTGCCGCGACGGGTCCACATGCAGAGGCAAATGCGCTCATGTGCGGTTTTCCAGGGCGGGCGGTTTCTCCGTCTGCCGCACGCGAATAATGAAAATGGCGCCACCGCCCGGCCGGTTGAGGGCTGTGATTTGTCCGCCTTGAGCTTCGACAAAACCCTTGGCGATCGCCAGACCGAGGCCGCTGCCTCCCGCGGGCGCCGTGGGGGCCCGGAAAAACTTGTCAAAAATTCGCGGCAACAACTCCGGCGGCAGGCCCGGGCCGCGGTCGGCGACGCTGATTTCCATGAAGCCATCTTCCTGCCGCGCTTCGATCGCAATCGGGGTGCCGGCGGGCGTGTGCACGGCGGCGTTGAGCAGGAGGTTGGAGAGCGCTTGCTGCATCAAACTGAAATCAAGGCGCGCGAGGGACAGGTTTGCGGCAGCCTGCGTTTCGATTTCGCGGCCGGCGAGTTCGCGGTCCAACGACCGGAGCGTGGTTTGAATCAGGTCGCCGACGTCACACCAGTCGAGTTTGGCGCGAACATGGCCGGATTCGAGCCGGGTCACGTCGAGCAGGTTGCCGACGAGGCGATTCAAGCGCGTGGCGGCTTCCTGGATCTCGCTTAGCATCGTTTGACGCGGGTTGCCAGGCGCGTCCCGGGCTTGGAGCAGGGCGCTGGTGGCGCTGGTGATGGCGGCCAAGGGTGTGCGCAATTCGTGGGAGATCGAGTTCAAGAGCGCGCTGCTGAGCCGTTCGGATTCGGCCACCAGTTTGCTCTGCTCGGCGGCGGCGCGCAAGGCCACGCGGTCGAGAACCAGCGCCGCCTGCCGGGCATAGGCTTCCAGCAAATCCCGCTGGGCGAGCGTCAGGCTTCGGTCAGGGAGACTCACGGACAGCACGCCCAAGGCGGCCCGCTCGGTGGCCAGCGGCAGATGCAAGGCTGCCGCGCCCGGCAAATTATCTGTGAACCGCCCGGCGGCCTGGCGATGATGAAACGCCCACTCGGCGACGCTCAATTCCTTGTCCGTGAGCGCGAGCGAGCTGTCGGGATGCGGAGCCAGGGCCTGCGGCCCGGGCAGAACGACGGCGACCGAAGCATGAAAAACACGGGCGACCTCGGCCATAACCTGCCAGACCACTTCGTCGCGCGTTCCTGCTTGGGCGAGTTCGCGGGTCAACTGGTAGAGCGCGACGGCGCGTTCTTCGCGGCGGCGTTCCGCCTGTTGCTGCGTCCGGATGCGCGCGACCAATTGCCCCAGCACCAGCGCCACGACGAAGTAAAGCCCGAACAGAATCCCGTCCTCCGTGCGATGTATGGTGAGGCTGAAGGGCGGCGGCAGGAAGAAATAATCCCAAACCAACGCGCTCAAGGCTCCGGCAAAAAACACCGGCCCGCGTCCAAGGAACAAACCGAGCAGCACGACCGCCAACAGGAAAACCAGGCCGGGAACACGCGGCCCGGCCAATCGGTTCAAGGCCACGTTCAACAGGCCGACGGCCGCGACGGTGGCGAACGCCATGGCGTATTGTTTCCAGCCGGACTGCACTGGCGGGCGCCACCGCTTCCGGGAGCTGGCCTGCTGAGCTTTCTCCGCCCGCACGACGTGCAGGTCAATGTTGCCGCTTTCCCGGGTGAGCCGGCGCAGCAAACGGCCGGCGAGGAGCCATTCCAGCCATCCGGCGGCCGATGGCTTGCCCACGACAATCTGCGTGACATTGTGCTGGTGAGCCGTCCGCAACAAGCCTCGCACCACATCTTCGTCCGCGGTGGCGATGACCTCGGCGCCGAGCATTCGCGCCAGCGCCAGGTTTCTTTCCAGCCGGTTTTGCGCCGATTCATCCAGCGGTCGCGAGCTTTCAACGTGCACGGCCAGCCAGGGACATTTCAAGCTGTCGGCAACCCGGCGGGTCCAGCGAATGAGGGATTCGGACAAAGGGCTGGCGCTGACGGCCACGAGCAAACGGTGGCCGGTCTTCCATGGCTCCACCGCGGCCAGGGTGCGATGGAATTCCTGGGTTTCCCCGCCGACATGGTCGGCCACGAGGCGCAAGGCCAATTCACGCAAGGCGGTGAGATTGGCTTCGCGGAAGAAATTTGCGGCCGCCGCTGCGGCGCGTTCGGGGACATACACTTTGCCCTGCTGGAGCCGCTGCAGCAATTCTGCCGGCGGCAGATCCACCAGTTCAATGTCAGCGTTGTCGAGCACGCTGTCGGGCACGGTTTCCCGTATTTCCGCGCCAGTGATTTGCCGCACGGTTTCGGCGCGGCTTTCGACGTGCTGCACGTTGAGGGTGGTGAACACGTCGATGCCTGAATCGAGAAGTTCCTGAACGTCGTGCCACCGTTTTGGGTGGCGCGAGCCGGGCGCGTTGGTGTGCGCGAGTTCATCCACGAGAGCGAGCCGGGGCCGGCGCGCGAGCACCGCATCGAGGTCCATTTCCGGAAGCGTGATTCCGCGATGTTCGACCGATCTTCTGGGGATGATCGGCAGCCCTTCCGCCAGTGCGTCCGTTTCCTTGCGTCCGTGCGTTTCCACGTAGCCGATGACCACGTCCGTCTGCGCCGCGAGTTCGCGTTGAGCGGATTCGAGCATGGCATAGGTTTTGCCGACGCCGGGGCACATGCCGAGGAAGACCTTGAGCCGTCCGCGTTTTTCCCGCGCTGCTTTGGTCTGGATCGCAGCCAGCAGCGCGTCGGGGTTGGGACGCTCGGCGTCGTTCACGGGTCGATTCTAGTAAATCCAGTGTCGGATACAGCTAAAAATGTCTCGCCTGGCATGGCCGGAGTGCCTCTTGAGGGCGCGTTGCCCAGTGCCTGGAGCGCGGCTGGGCCCAGCCCGCAGCGTTTGAGTATCTCTGGAATTTCAAACGTTGCTGCCCGTCTGAGGCGGCTGCGAACCGGGGACGGTTCGCACTCCGACTCGGCAGCCGGTCGGCTCCGGGTGAACCAGAGCAATCAGCACGGGTTGGGAATAAACCATGTCCACGAGGGCAATTCAGCCATGGACTCATTCGTTTGGATCTTTTCAATTTGCTTTTTGGTTCTCGAGGCGCAGGGGTAGGCGCGCCTGTCGCTTGGCCTGTCGTGTAAATCCCTGCTTGAACCATCGATGAAGATGAAAATTAACACTGCGCTGTTCATAAGAAGTTATTCTCCTATGGGTTGGGATTGGCGCTAACCGCATCCAGAGCGAGGTTCAGCGTCAGAACGTTCACGCCCGCTTGGCCAATGAAACCGAGATCGGCCTTGTCGGTGTTCTGCCGGATGAAGTCACGCACCTTGTCTTCGGTCAGCCCGCGGGCTTTGGCCACGCGCAGGGCCTGCAGTTCAGCGTTGGCGATGCTGATGTGTGGATCGAGCCCGCTGCCGGAGGCGGTTACGGCGTCGGCGGGAACCGGGGTGTCAGTCGCGAGGCCATTCTGAGACCGGTAATCCGATATGCCTTGCGCGATGGAGTCAGCCAGTTTTTTGGAAGTGGGCCCAAGGTTGGAGCCGCCGGAGTTGGCGGCGTCGTAGCCGTTGCCGGCGGCTGAGGGACGCGGGTGAAAGTACTTCACACCGGTGAAACTCTGGCCGAGCAGCTTTGATCCACGAATCGTCCCGTCGCCGGCCACAATCAAACTGCCGTTGGCCTTGTCGTGGAACGCAGCCTGCGCGATGCCGAAGACGACCAGCGGATAAATGGCACAGCAAACCGCCGCGAGGATGAGAGTGGACATGACTGCGCCGCGGATTTCAGTCAAGAATGCTTTCATAGGTTTAGATCAGGTTAAGAGCGGTGATGAGCACATCGATGGCTTTGATGCCGACGAACGGGATGATCACACCGCCCAGGCCGTAGATGAGGAGGTTGCGTTGGAGGACGGCGAGGGCGCCGATGGGGGTGTATTTCACGCCGCGGAGCGCGAGCGGGATAAGGGCGATGATAATGAGCGCGTTGAAAATCACGGCGCTGAGGATCGCGCTCGCGGGGCTGTGCAGGTGCATGATGTTGAGCGGCGCAATGGCCGGGAAAGTCCCCATCAGCATTGCGGGGATGATCGCGAAATACTTGGCCACGTCGTTGGCGATGCTGAACGTGGTCAAGGAGCCGCGCGTGATGAGCAGTTGTTTGCCGATTTCGATGATTTCGATCAGCTTGGTCGGGTTTGAGTCGAGATCCACCATGTTGCCGGCCTCCTTGGCGGCTTGCGTGCCGGTGTTCATGGCCACTCCGACGTCGGCCTGAGCCAGGGCCGGCGCGTCGTTGGTGCCGTCGCCGATCATGGCCACCATGCGCCCGCCGCTCTGCTCTTTGCGGATCAGGGCCAGCTTGTCTTCCGGTTTCGCTTCCGCCAGGAAATCATCCACGCCGGCTTCGACGGCGATGGCGGCGGCGGTGAGCTTGTTATCGCCGGTGATCATGACCGTCTTGATGCCCATTTTGCGGAGTTGCGCGAACCGCTCTTTGATGGCGCCTTTGACGACATCTTTGAGATGGACGACCCCGAGCACGTCTCGGTCTTCGCTCACCACCAGTGGCGTGCCGCCGGATCGCGAAATATTCTCGACGGCTTGCTGAATCTCCTTGGGGAACCTGCCACCCGCGCGGTCCACGTGGGCACGAATCGCATCCGCCGCGCCTTTGCGAATAGAGCGCCTCGTGGCGCAGACTTCCAGGTCTGCCGTGTCGCGGGTTTCCCAACCCGCTGGCCGGTCGGAAACTCCCGCGCGCAACGACTCCACAAGCGCCGCGGATTTGGAAGTCGGCGGCACGGCCGGTTTGGGAACCGGCGCCGCGAAATCCACGCCGCTCATGCGCGTTTGCGCGCTGAAGGGGATGAAGGTCGCGTGGGGCGCGGCCACGTCGCGCCCGCGGATGTTGAATTTCTCCTTTGCGAGCACGACGATGCTGCGGCCTTCGGGCGTTTCGTCGGCCAACGAGGCCAGTTGCGCCGCGTCGGCCAGCCGTTCGGCGGCGACTCCGGGCGCGGGCAGGAAGTCAGTTGCCTGCCGGTTGCCGAGGGTGATGGTGCCGGTTTTGTCCAGCAGCAGCACGTCCACATCGCCGGCAGCCTCGACGGCGCGCCCGCTCATGGCCAGCACGTGGCGCTGCAACAGGCGATCCATGCCGGCGATGCCGATGGCGCTTAAGAGACCGCCAATCGTTGTGGGAATCAAACAGACAAGCAGCGCGATCAGCACCGGCACGGAAAATTTTGCGGCGGAGTAGATTCCGAACGGCTTGAGCGTCACGCACACCAGCAGGAAGATCACGGTGAGCGCGGCCAACAGAATCGTCAGCGCGATTTCGTTGGGCGTCTTCTGGCGTTGCGCGCCCTCCACCAAGGAGATCATGCGGTCCAAAAAACCTTCGCCCGGATTGACGGAGATGCGGATTGTGATCTCGTCCGACAACACGCGCGTGCCGCCGGTGACGGCGCTGCGGTCGCCGCCGCTTTCGCGGATGACCGGGGCGGATTCGCCGGTGACGGCGGACTCGTCCACGGTGGCCGCCCCCGCGGTCACGTCGCCGTCGGCGGGAATGATTTCGCCGGCGCGGACCACGACGTTATCGCCTTTGCGCAGCTCGGTGGCATTGATCGTGGCGAGGGCGCCATTCCTGTTGATACGGCGTGTTTTGGTTTGAATGCGGGTTTTGCGCAGGGCCTGGGCTTGCGCCTTGCCGCGGCCTTCCGCCATGGCTTCGGCGAAGTTGGCAAACAGCACGGTGAACCAGAGCCACAAGGCGAGCTGGGCGACGAAGCCCCGAAGCCCCGCCGGGGCGGTGAAGATGCCGATGGTAGTCAGCGCGGCGCCCGCCATGGTCACGAACATGACGGGGTTTTTGATCATCAACCGCGGATCGAGCTTCTTGAAAGAGTCGCCGATGGCGGCGCCAATGATGTTCAGGTCAAACAGGGAAGGAGGTTTCTGGGTCATAAAAGAGATGAGTTCACGCGCGAGCGTCTTGGAGTGCGGCAGCCCGCCGCTGCTTGGGATGTGGCGAGCGGGACGGGTGTGCCACGACTGAAAGCGCCGGAGGGCTGGCGCTGTCCCGGACCTGACGGCGTTTCACAGGGTCGGAGCTGATGATTGCGCTGGCGCGGTTCATAGCATCCATCGGTTAAAACAATGTCCCCTGGAGATTGAGGAAGTGTTCGACGATCGGGCCCAGGGTCAGCACCGGCAGAAAATTAAGGGCGCCGATCAGCAGGACGGTGCCGAGTAACAGCAGCACGAACGTGCCGCCGGCGACCGGGAAAGTGCCGGCGCTGGGCGGCGAAACCTTCTTCTGCACCAGCGACCCGGCCATGGCCATGATGGGCACGATCATGAGGAACCGGCCGATCAACATGGCGAGGCCGAGGGTGGTGTTGTACCAGGGGGTGTTGGCGCTGAGGCCGGCGAAGGCGCTGCCGTTGTTGCCGTTGGCGGAGCTGTAGGCGTAAAGAATCTCGCTCAGGCCATGCGGGCCGGAGTTGTTCAAGCCGGCCAGTCCCCACCGGCTAACGGACGCCCAGGCGGCGAATCCCAGGATGGAGAGGGCGAGGACGAGCAGCGCCAGCATGGCCATTTTCACCTCGTAGGATTGGATTTTCTTCCCCAGGTATTCGGGCGTGCGTCCCACCATCAGGCCGGCGATGAACACGGCCAGCACGACGAAGACGAGCATTCCATAGAGCCCCGCGCCCACGCCGCCGATGATGATTTCGCCGAGCTGGATGTTGAACAACGGCACCAAGCCGCCGAGGGGGGTGAAGGAATCATGCATGGAATTGACGGCGCCGCACGAGGCGTCGGTGGTGACCGCGGCGAACAAGGCGGAATTGAAAATTCCAAACCGGGTTTCTTTGCCTTCCATATTTCCATCAGCCACGGCCATCCCGAGGTGCTGGTGAATCGGATTCCCCTTCGACTCCCCCCACCAACAAAGCAGCACGCCGCCCAGAAACAATGCCATCATCGCCGCCCAGACCGACCATCCATGCGCCTGGTTCCCGGTCATGCAGCCGAGGTAATAGGTCAGTCCGCTGCCGATCGCAAAAATGGAAAGCATTTGGATGAAGTTCGACAGCGGGGTGGGATTCTCGAAGGGATGGGCGGCGTTGGCATTGAAGAATCCGCCGCCGTTCGTCCCGAGCATTTTGATGGCGACTTGCGACGCGACGGGGCCTTGCGCGATGGTTTGTTCCCGAACGGTCTGTTCCTCCATGACTGGCTTGCCCTGCTTATCCAGGACAGGCTTGCCGTCCTGGTCCACCCTGGCAACGGAGACTTTCATCGGCTCCAGCAGCTTCGCCGTGGTGTAGGGTTTGAAGTTTTGAATCATGCCTTGCGACACCAGGAAGACGGCGTAGACGAGGCAGACGGGCAGCAGCAGGTAATAGGTGACGCGCACGAGGTCCACCCAGAAGTTGCCGAGGGTCCGGGCCGAATGCCGCGCGATGCCGCGGACCAGCGCCGCAGCCAGGGCAATTCCGGTAGCGGCGGAGCCAAAGTTGTGGATCACGAGCGCGACCATTTGCGAGAAATACGAGAGGGTGGATTCGCCGCTGTAGCTCTGCCAATTGGTGTTCGTGGTGAAACTGACGGCGGTGTTGAACGCCAGGTCGGGGCTGACCGCGCCGAAACGCTGGGGGTTGAGCGGCAGCAGATGCTGCAGCCGCAAGATGCCATAAGTGAACAGGCAGCTCACCAGACTGAAGAGCAGCATCGCAAAGGCGTATTGTTTCCAGTCCTGTTCCCGGTCCGGCTTTACACCCATCAACCAGTAGGTGAAACGCTCCAGCGGTCTGAGCACCGGATCAAGCCAGGTTTTGCCTCTGGCGTCCAGCACGCTGACCAAATAGAGCCCCATGGGCTTGGTGATCAGAGCCAGGGCCCCGACAAAGACGGCGAGCTGCAACCAATCCATTGAGCGCATGTTGATTCCTCAGAACTTTTCAGGCCGAAGCATTGCCACGAGCAGATAGATGAACAGCAATAAGGCGATGGCACCGACGAAGACATTTTCCATGGTTCCTTTCTACAGCTTCCCGCAAAAGCGGACGTAAAGTCCGCTGAGGATGAAGAAGGCGACGATCACGCCGATGAAAATCAAATCATTCATGGCGGCACTATCGGGCTGCCGCCGCCTTCCGGGTAATCAAAAGGGGAGGGATGGGCGTTAAGAAAACGTTAAAAATTGTGGGATTTGCCGGGTTCCAGCAGGCGCGAACGTGTTCCCAGAGCCTTGAATCTATCGAATGACTCTCCGCGGCCTTCCCATCGGACGCGGCAACCAGCGAATCAATGCTCTGCTCCCGCAACTCATCGTCATGGGCCCACGCCGTCTCCCTACGAAGGATGGCTCCAGCCTCTTACGAGGCCGCTCGCCTTCAGGTAATCCTGATCGTTCACCACCCATAACTCGGAATCGAGAGGTGCCAGAGGCATCGGCAGGTCAAGTTGCGTTTTGCGCATCACGCAGGGAATATCCGCCCGCTCCATCATGTCCTTGAACCGCGACAACGTGGAGGCATCACATGAAGAAAAAATCCATTTCACAATGTGGGTCAACCACCGTGCAGATGATAGCAGATGCGTGACGGAGCTGCTGGCAATGCGGGCAGGGCGAGCGGCCGAATCGACGCCGCCACGCGGTGGCGTTTCTTGATTTCGGCATCGGTGGCGGGCCTGAATTCGCCGGTTGGCGCGGTCAGGAACTCGCCCTCGGCCAGGCGGATGGTCTTGTATGTCTCGATGCCGACTGTGCAGACGTCGGTAACAACGCCGACTTGGTCCGTGGCTATATGGAGCACGAACTCAGAGCACACGACGGGCTGGACGAGGGATGTGCGTCGCATAAGGCATACTCGACCCAAAACGCCACAAGGCGAGCTTTATTAATGTAAATTTTCGGTTGGTTGGTAAAGGAGGGGGGAGCGCTCATCGAATTGACGAAGGGTCTTCGTAAATCGGGGTCACATTCGACCCCGTTTTTCGTGAAGGGAGTCGTGGACAAAAAGGAGTCCCGCACAATCGCACATTTATTTGTTACACCAAAGTGTGGGACTCGTTTACGATCAAAACCGAAAGGTCTTCACGACTTTTTACCGGAAACGGTCTCAGGGCTTGGCGTTACCCCGTGCTCGCAGAACTTGAGGACTGAAAACTTGGAAACAAAAATCCTTTGGCCGTCTGCTTGTTCGATCTCCAGAAACTCAGGAAGAGTGTCGTACTGATGCGCTTTGAAGAGGCTTTTCGCGCCTTTCAAAATTGCATTGCGATAAACAACGATTTTCCAAAGTGAGTTGAACCAATTCATGGAAATGGATTCAGGCGGCGGCGCGCACGGAGTGACGCGCCCTACCATCACCCCATTCGGGCAACACACCCCGGCCACTGCACCCGGTCCGTCAGGCGGCGGCTTCTTCTTCGGCTTCGAGGAAGCCTTGCAGATGTCGGACGCGGGTGGGATGCCGCAGCTTGCGCAGCGCCTTGGCTTCAATTTGCCGGATGCGTTCGCGCGTGACGTTGTACATCTTGCCGATTTCCTCGAGTGTGCGCTCGTAGCCGTCCACGAGGCCGAAGCGCATTTCGAGGATTTTGCGTTCCCGTTCGGTGAGCGTGGTCAGCACGTCGCCGAGCTTTTCCTTGAGCAGACTGTAGCTGGTCACGTCCGAGGGGTTTTCCGCGGTTTTGTCCTCGATGAAATCGCCGACGCTCACGTCGCCCTCGTCCCCTACGGGCGCGTGGAGCGAGATGGGCTGTTGCGCCATTTTCAGGAGCGAATTGATGCGGGACACCGGCATGTGCATTTCGTCCGCAAGTTCTTCCGGCGTGGGCTCGCGGCCCAGTTCCTGGGTGAGCTGTTTTTGCGCGCGCCACAGCTTGTTCATAATTTCGATCATGTGCACGGGGATGCGGATGGTGCGGGCCTGGTCGGCGATGGAGCGGGTGATCGCCTGGCGGATCCACCAGATGGCGTAGGTGGAAAACTTATAGCCGCGGCGGTATTCGAATTTCTCGACGCCTTTCATGAGGCCGATATTGCCTTCCTGGATCAGGTCGAGAAACGACTGGCCGCGGTTGGTGTATTTCTTGGCCACGGACACGACCAGGCGGAGGTTCGCCTCGGCCATGTGGGTTTTGGCCTGTTGCGCGCGGTCGGCGGCGCGTTTCAGATCGCCAAACGACTTGTAGAACTCATCCCGCGACATGCGCACGAACAGTTCGAGGGTGCCGATTTTGGCGCGTTCGGCCTCGATCTCGGCGGCGCGCTGGGCGGATTTGTGGAGCGCTTCCACTTCCTGGATGCGCCGCAGGCTGGCCTGGAGTTTTTCATGCACGTTGCCCGCCACAACAATCATTTCCTCGATGACCTTTTGCTTGTAATAAAACCTCGGGAAAGTGGCCTGCAGCTTCTTGTCGAGCTTCAGGAATTCCTTGTGCAGCTTTTCGCGCCGGCCTTTTGTGGTGACCTTGCGCCAGCTCAGAAAACTGGCGTCCACCTGTTGATCCGACCCGCGGACTTTCTTGATGAGGACGCGGAGGTTGCGCAGATGGCGGTCGCGATTGGCCACCTGCTTGTCGACGATCACGCGGTCGAATCTTTCCTTGGGCGGCTCCGACAGGAGTTTTTCAGCGATGGCGATGTGCTCTTTGGCGGCGAACCCGAGACTGTAAACGATGCGTTTCATTTCCAACTCGGCGTCCTCGATTTTTTTGCAGATTTGAACCTCCTGTTCGCGGGTGAGCAGGGGCACTTTGCCCATCTGGTTCATGTACATCCGCACGGGATCGTCGAGGATCTCCAAGCGGGCGTCTTCGTCTTCCTCCTGGGGCGTCGGTTTGGCGCGGTCGACCTCCGCCTGATCCACAATTTCAACCTCGAGCGTGCGAAGCTTCGTGTAGAGTTCGTCCAAATCGTCCGGGTTCAGGTTGTCCGGGAGAATGTCATTGATATCGTCGTAGGTGACGTAGCCGTTTTCCTGCGCGAGATGGAGGAGAGTTTTGATTGTCTCTGTCAGATCAGGGGATGAGGAGGAGGCAGCGCCAGAGTGTGGTGGAGGCGAAAGCGGCGCCTTTTGGGGTGGAGACACATCCTTGTGGCCGTTGCGCGCTGCCTCGGTGCCGGGGTGGCCATGGCCTGCTGACCCGCTCGATACGATGAAACGCCTGCGGGTCGGGCGTGATTTCTTCGGCACCGCCCGCTCGCGGCTGCGCGGACTACCCTTGGAAGGGTCGCTCGGCGCTCTGTTCGTTTTTCTGTTCAGCATAAAATTGTCAGACATGCCTGCTTCATTTCGGTTCTGCCGTTGTGGCTATTGCAAACCACAGCAGGCATTGGTCAAGTTAAGGTTCACCATTGCAAGCGCTTGAAGACGCAAACACCGGAAGACTAATGCTCATGAACAATACACTAACCGCAATTAAATTCAAATGCCCTGCTGACAGTGCTTTGACAGGTCTCAAGCCGCATCGTTCTATGCAAATCTCGTGTAAACTCGCAGTCATGAGTCAATTCCGTTCAACAAGTTATGCCGCCAAACCTTCCGCGGACGACTCCATCACACAAGCCCACAGCTTGCAAGCAGGAAAATTAATGGATGTAACTTACCTTTCCTTGGGAGAACCCACGTGTGGGGAGCGATTTGAGTATAAGTGACTTATCATGAATATGTAATGTCGTGGATCCAGAACGCGTCTCAAGACGGCGATAAACTCGTGAGGCTCATCCTGAAGTCCATGCGTGATTGAGCCAAAATGTGAGCTTGCACGTTAAAGTAAGAGTTTTCCGCCACAAGCATTGTCTCTTCCACGGGTTAAAAAAGGCGCTCCTTGCCGGGCTCAGACCATGTTTATGGAGAGGTTCGACGGCAGTGGGGGTGATGGAACGCATGTGGGAGCGGAATGGATTCATCCGGCTCGCGTGGACGCTCGCCCCACCAACTTTTTGGCTAAAGTGTACCACTGGCTGATGGTGTGCCGGCTTGACTTCTGCCGGCGGGTCTTGCTCTTCTTTGAACTGGTGCGCCGGCTCGCTCAACCTGAAACGTTAAAATCAGCGCTGATTGGCGGGGCGGCTACCGCCGTTGCGTGTTATCCTCGTTTGCTCCTCTGGACGACACGGACACACCCGCTCTGGTATCTGGAGGCGGTTGTTTTTCTGGGGACGGTTGTTCTTTGGGCGTTCGTGTTTGCCTGGCACACCCCGTACACCAATCGCCCCGTCTTCACCCGGCACTTGGGAACCGGGCCTTTCGTCATGGCGACTCTGGCCGGGATTCTTTGCGCCATGATCTTGCATCGGTTCCTCGACCCCGCCCTGCGGCTGCGAACGCCGGAAGACTACCCGGCGACTGTGGCCCAATGGATCACGATGACTCTTTTCACGCTGGCATTCAGCCAGCTATTTCTTGTGTTTGCTCCCTTTGCCTGGCTTGTTCGGCTGTTTCAGAATCAGGTGGCCGCCGGCGCCACGACAGTTCTGTTCGGCGTCTTCGTGTTTGCGATCAAAACCGGAAACTCGCCAGGTCCATATCCCTTTCCGCTCCTTTTGGCGCTCGTGCTGGTTCGAGTCGGAATGGGAATCATGGCGGTGTTGCTTTATTTGCGTGGGGGTGTGATCCTGACGTGGTGGCTGGGGCTCTTAATCGAGGCCCGGCACTTGCTTGAGTTGGTGCAACTCCGGTAGTGTTTCAGTCTGGCGGGGCGAGACTCCCGGGGAGAGCCGCTGGCCGGGCAAATCGTTTGGTTTCCGCCTCTCGCGGACGCTCACCCCATCAACTTTTTGGCTGAAGTGTATCAACTGCCGAAACTCCCCTCGACTTGACGACAGCGAACGCGTTCTTAAAGATCGACGCCCGGCGGCGGCGAGCCGGAGCGGAGGATTTCATCCAGCAGGGAAGTGACTTGCCGGGCTCGGTCTCCGTAGGACTCCAGGGAATCGGGCATGGCTCTGCCCCAAGCGGATGGGACTTGCGACAAATAGTCCATTCCCGCGCGGTGCGCCACGTGCCGCAGATAGATTTCCTTCAGGCACGCGATTTCTCCCGGACTCGCAGAGCCGGCCATCATGCCAATGATGGTGCCCTCGCGCTCGCTTCGTCGGGCGATCCAGTTTTCGATCCACAGTTTGAGTTCCTCGGGCAGATCGCCTGCCGGGGAAACAACAAATATGAGCAGATCAGCCGCCGCCGCGCTGATCGCCGCTTCGCCCGCGCCCTCCGACTCCGATAACCTGGCAAAGGACCACCACTCGACGACCGTTGAGGTTTCGAGGGGATGCGACTCAACCAGGTGAGGGGCGGAACGCACGGCGTATTCGCGGGCCGCGCCGTCTTCATAAACGACGACAATCTGCTTCCGTTGCTTGAGATCCGATTCGACTCCGTCTTTACTCCGGTTCGCCATATAAGAGTTCCGCGACTCCTGCCTTGAACGGCCATCCGCGCCCATCCTCCATTACCCTCTGCTCATACGTGCAGAAATCAAGCGAAATCTTTTCGCTCCGCAGGGCCAGCGGTCGCTGACGCCCCGCGCTCAAACCGAGCAGGGCGCGAATACCGCCTCCCTCATCCCGTGAATGATTTTCTTGTCCGCCGGGCAAATCGTGGCCAGCACGCCTCCCAGTTGTGCGCGGGCCGCATCGCCTTCTCCGGCGACGAAATAGAACGGGCACAACCGCGCGCGTCCTTTCATCGACACCGCCTGGTTGCTCTCGAAATCAAAGCAGGTCGCTTCCACCAGGCCTGGCTTTTCGTAACGCTGAAGAACGAACGGCGAACGGTCAAACGACGCGAGTGCCTGGTCCACCGCTGCGGCCCAATCCGCGTGGGAAAGATCGCTGCCCAGGTAAACGCCGCGGGCGCCCCAGGCGCGCTCCGAAAAACCCGACACCTTCAGTATGAGATCGCGCTGCTTTTGCGAGAGAGTTTTGAGCTGGCGCCAGTCGGTAAGGTTCAGTTCCGGAATGGCTCCTTGCGGCGGCAGTGGTTCGGGATCCACCAGCCAGGTGTAGGGTGTGATCCGGAGCAGGCGATCATAAAAGCGCTCGCCGAGTTCCTGCCGCCAGAAGCCTTCCAGATTTCGATTCCACAACAATGCGAAGAGCATTTTCTCCTCGAACATGGGTTTGGGCGGTGGCGTGACCCGGATTCGTTTGGCGGCGGCAAGCTCGAAAATCCGCTTCGCATTCGCCACATTCTGCACATCGAACAATTCAAAAAACCGATAGACGGCGTCGCCGTCGGCAAATTCGTTGAAGGTCGAAGGTTGAAGGTCGAAGGTTGAAGGTCGGCGCTGGTTCAACTGCGCGGCAATCCATTCCATCTCCGGACGGTAAGTGCCCGCTTCTTCGGAGATGACGATGTGAATCCGCTTCGCGCCCCCAAAAATGGACTCAAACCCGCGCAGCATCGCGTCACTGCCGCCAATGACCTCGTCCTTCGCGCCCCCGGCCGCGCCCTTGGAATAGACCTGGTTCAGCCAGGCTGTCAGGCCGATGCCACCCGGCACCGAGTCCAGTTCGGTTACGCGGATGCCTCCTTCGGTCACGAGCAGGTCCGGCCGGATCACGCGCGGCACTTCGTTCTTCAACGCCGGTGAACGCTGCAGTTCGATCAGTTCCCGCGGCTTGCCCCGATCGAGCCAGCGGGCCACCCATCCCGGTTGCTTGCCTTCCACGCTTTTCCGATAGAGCAGATTGGCCGCGCGGTAGAACTGCAACAGCACGCGCCCGAGTGATTCCAGTTCGTCGGCCAGTTGGGATCCGAGTTGGAACGGGGCAGGGGAGATGCGCCATTCGTGAGCCGCAAAGAGTCCGCCGGCCGGCAACTGATCCCGAATCCAATGGGCGCGCGCGGCGGCAGTTTCTCCGGCAGAAATGGCAGAAGCGGCTTCCACAGGAATTACCGGGGACGATCTGGCTGAACACGCCGGGCCGATGCCCGGGAATCGCGGTCGGTGCTCTCCGGCCCGGCTTGGATGCTTTGCATGGCCAGACCATAAAGCATTCGGCGGGAATCGTCAAAAGGACGAAAAAACTGTTTACACGCGATCTTCCTTTCACGGAAGCTTGAGGGGAATAGACCAATTTTGGGAATGAAGACGGCATTGACGAGCATGTCGGGGCGGCGGGTTTGGAAAGGATGGGTGCGCTGGTGTTTTTACGGCTGCTTCTTCATGTCGGGTTTCGCCTCGCTGGTTTTTGAGGTGTTGTGGAGCCGGGAGTTTGTAACCGTGTTCGGCAACAGTTCCTATGCCGTCAGCATCGTGCTTTGCGCGTACATGGCCGGCCTGGGCCTGGGCGGAGTGCTCGGAGGCCGTCTTGCGGACCGAATGACGCGTCGGGCGACTGCGTACGGCGGGGTCCAGTTGGCCATCGCGGCCTGGGCGCTGCTCATTCCGCTGCTGCTGGACCGCCTCAGAATCCTCGTGCCGACAATCCCGGCGCTGTCACCGGAGTCGCTTCTGGTGAGTACGCTGGCGCGGTTCGGCCTGTCCTTTGCGATACTGCTTCTGCCGTGTTTCCTGATGGGCACAACCCTGCCGCTGCTGGCGCGGGTGGTAACGGATTCGGAACAGTCTATTGGCACGCGGATTGGCGCACTCTATGGCTGGAATACTCTGGGTGCCGCCTCCGGCTGTCTGGCAGCGGGTTTTTGGCTGACTGACACGTTCGGCCTGCGATTGACGAACGCATTCGCGGTCGGCGTCAACCTGCTGGTTGCCCTGGCGGTATTCATATTGCCCAAGCCGATGGTCGTGGAGAGCAATACGGCTCCTGCCGGCGCGCCTGCCGCCACGCCGATCGGCGTCCCGGTGGCGCCGGAAGCGACCGAACAAACCGCGATACCCGGAATACTCCTGTTGAGCGTGGCTTTCCTGAATGGTTTTGCCAGTCTCGCGTGCGAGGTGTTGTGGATTCGCTACCTGGGTTTCCTGAGTGCAACGGCTTATGTGTTCCCCACGTTTCTGTGTGTTTACCTGCTCGGATTAGGGGTCGGCGGTCTGGTGTACGCGGTGTGGACCCGAAGAATCGGTCTTTCGGTGCGGGCTCTTGCGATTTTGGAGATGTTGTTGGCCATCGGGGTTCTGGCGGCGTTTGTGGCCGGCGCGCTGCTGTTTGCGGGCGGGCCGCCACAACCGCTGGACTTGAAAGGCATGGCCTTCCTCACCGCCTTCCCGCCAACCCTGGTGATGGGGATGATCTTTCCCCTCTTGTGCAGCGTTTATGGATGTCAGGTGACGACGCTGGGCCGGCGTGCCGGCTTGCTTTTTGCAGTGAACACGGCTGGCACCGTGTTCGGAGCGCTGTTGCCGTTGTTCGTGCTTGTGCCGGCGCTGGGAATTCAAACGAGCCTTTTGTTCACCGCGCTGCTGTATGGCGCGATGGGGGTGGCACTGTTGGTCTACAGTGCCGGAGTCAAGCGTGGGCCGGCAATCGTGGCGGCGGTGGTTTATGGCGGAGCGATGCTGTTCCTCGGCACCGCGGCGCCGTCAAATCTGTGCCAGCGCGTATTCCTGGCCACGGACTTCAATCTCGCCAGGCACACCGACATCCTGTTCTACCGCGAAGGGCGCACCGGGACGGCCATCGTGGCGAGCAACCGCGTGAGCAACTGCAAGACGGTTTACATCAACGGGATCGCCGAGGTGCCGCTGGGCTATCCTCATCAGCTCTGCTTCAAGATGCTTGGCGACCTTGGTCCCATGCTCCACCCCAACCCGGATGATGTCTTGATGATTTGCTTTGGGGGCGGCATCGCCGCCGGGGCGACGACCTGCGTTCCCGGGGTAAAATCGCTGACGATAGTGGATCTCGAAAGCAGCGTCGTGGAGGCCGCGCATTTGCTTGTCAAAGAGAACAACGGACTGTTGCAGGATCCCCGGGTCCGTCTCGTGATTGATGACGGCCGCGACTATCTCATGACGGCGCGGCGCCGGTGGCCGGTCATCATTTCGGATTCGACCCATCCCAAATCCGGCGACAGTTGGGTGCTCTATACCCGGGAGTTCTATCAATTGGTTCATGATCGCCTGACCCCGGACGGGATCTTCGTGCAGTGGGTGCCCATGCACTCATTGACCGCGGCTGAGTTCAAAATCATCGTGCGGACGTTTCAGTCTGTGTTCCCCCACACCAGCCTTTGGGTTACCCACGGCATGGACGCGGATGGCCAGTTCGTCGCGTATTCGCTGGTGGTCGCGACCCCCAAGCCACTCAGTATCGACCTGGCCAGGCTGCGGGAGCGTCTTGACGCCTCAGCCGTGCGGCGCGACCTGGAGGCGTATGGTTTGCAGTCTCCCGCCGGGTTCCTCGATAGCTTCCTTTGCGGCGAAGACGCGTTTCGGCGCTGGACGGGCTATGGACCGATCAACACGGACGACCTGCCGTACACTCAGTATGATACTCGGTACTCAAAAGGGACGGATCTGAATCTGGGGGAGTTCATCGAGCTGATGGGGGATATCTGGCCCTGCGTGACCGGCGCGGGCTCCGACCTGGCGGCCAAACAACTCCACGACGAGCTGGTTCTGCGGGCGAAAGCCAGTCGTCTGGCGTTTCTCGGCCGGTTCGAGGAGTCTTACGCTCTGCTCCCGCAAGAGGCGCGTTACCGTCAAATGCGGTGTCTCTACGAAGAAGGGCCGCGTTACATCCGGGCTCTTCTGAAGATGTATCGGGACAATCCGCAGGCCTTGAATCGGCTGGCGGGCTTAAGCGAGCTTGGGCCGGATGGGGGCGGAGTGACCCTGGAACCGATCTACGAGCGAGTGCTGGCGCTCGATCCCCAAAATGTGATTGCCTTGAGCATGCTCGGCGCGATCCACTTGACTGCCGGCGACCTGAAACCGGCGGAAACTTATCTGCGGAGCGCCGTGCGTCTGGCCCCGGAGTTTGCCACCGCTCGTTACAATCTGGGCGTGCTGCTCTACAGCACCCAACGCCGTGCCGAAGCCATCCGGGAATGGGAGGCGGCGGCGCTTGCCTCGCGTGAATCGGCAGCCGCCGCCGATCAGTGGGGAGTCTGTCTGGCGGGGCAAGGCCGCGTGGAGGAGGCCATTCTCTGGTTCAACCACGCCCTCGAGATCAGCCCCACCGCAGTTACACCCCGGCTTCATCTGGCGACTGCGTTGGGCCAGACGGGACGCGGGCAGGAAGCGTTGTTGCACGTCCGTTATCTCCTCAAGATGGATCCGGAAGACAAAGAGGCGTTGAGAATACTGGCGAAGCTGGAAGGGCGGGCCCAAGTCCCGCCCGAGCCGTGAGCCGGAGCCCGGTACAGTCCCCCGAACAACTTAAACAGCCCGCAGCCGGCTATCTACAGCAGGAACGACCGCGGAATAGGTTCACGCGCGAGTCGTTGCCGCGGGCATCAGGTTCTGATCTGACCGTTGCCAATGCCAATCCACTTGTAACTGGTCAGTTCCTCCAGGCCCATGGGGCCGCGCGCGCCGATTTTATCCGTGCTGATGCCGATTTCCGCGCCCATGCCGAATTCGCCGCCGTCGGTGAAACGCGTCGAGGCATTCCAGTAAACCGCCGCCGAATCCACCTCGTTCAGAAACTGCTTCGCGTGAGACTCGTTCTTCGTGACGATGCTGTCCGAATGCGCCGAGCCGTAGTGATTGATGTGATCGACCGCCTGTTTCACTCCGTCCACCACGCGCACGTTCAGGATATAATCGTTGTATTCGGTGTACCAGTCCTGCTCGGTGGCGGATCTCAGGCGAGGGTTGGGAGTTGAGGGTTGAGAGTTGAGGATCGCCCGCGCCGGATCGTCCACTCGCAGTTCAACGTTCTTCTCGCTGAGCCGTTTCGCAATGGCCGGAAGAAACGAGGCGGCGATTTTCCTGTCCACCAGCAACGTTTCCATGGCATTGCAGACGGCCGGCCGCTGGACTTTCGCGTTCACCGCGATCTCCTCCGCCATTTTCAAATCGGCATCCGCATCCACAAAAACGTGGCACACGCCTTTGTAATGTTTGATGACCGGCACTTTCGAGCATTCGGCCACGGCCCGGATCAGGCCTTCGCCTCCTCTGGGCATGCACAAATCCACGTACTGCGTGAGCGACAGCAAAGCCGGAATGGCCTCGCGGTCGGCCACCGGCACGACCTGGATGCCGTGTTCCGGAAACTGCGCCAGGGCCTGCCGGCCTGCCTCAATCATGATGCGGGCGATGGCCAGGTTCGAGTTCAACGCCTCCTTGCCGCCGCGGAGAATGGCGGCGTTGCCGGATTTGAAGCAAAGGCTGGCGGCATCCGCCGTGACGTTCGGACGGGATTCGTAAATGATAACCACGACACCAATCGGCGTGCTGATTTTCTGAAGCTTAAGACCGTTGGGCCGGACGCGCTCGTCCTTGATCAATCCCACCGGATCAGGCAGAGCGGCGACTTCGCGAAGGCCCCTGGCCATGGCCGCGATTCGGTTGTCATCCAGCTTCAGCCGGTCGAGCATCGCTGGCTTGAGTCCCAGCCTGGCGCCGGCATCCATGTCCAGCGCGTTGGCCTCTTTGAGCGCGGCGGCGCTTTGCTCCAACGCATGGGCCATGGACAACAAACAGGCGTTTTTGTCCGCCGTCGTCAGTTTGGCCAGTTCGCGGGACGCTTCCTTCGCTCGTCTGGCCAGTTGCGTCATCTGCTCGTTCAAGATCATGCGGAGAGACAATAAGCCAAACCGCCGCCTCGATCAATCACCGGCGCGTTCGAAGTTCCCTGCCGCCGTGGCGGCCTGGAGGGCACCGCTCCGTCGGTGCCCTGATCGAAGGATTAGGGAAGCGACAGAGCGCTTCCCTCCAGTGAAAGCGGGTTCGTTGAAAGCATTGCCCCGCCAAAAGGTTCCCGGAAATGATTCGGGCAAAGTGCCCCTTTCAGTTCCCCGGCTTTGGCGCAGGTTCTGCTGCCTTTGCTCGCCATGATGTCGAATCCGGTCGGTAACAAGGCCGCGCCAATCATCGTGTTGGCCACAATCAGTCTTTTAGGCATCGCGGGGGTGGTTCGCGCCGACGAACAGTTCCCCGTGCTCCAGGTGGGCGGCGTGGTTTATAGCAATGTCACCGTGACGAGCGTGACGGCGACGGACATTTATTTCAGTCATGCGCAAGGCATGGGCAACGCCAAGTTGAAGAACCTGGGGCCGGAATTGCAGAAACATTTCGGCTTTGACCCCGCCAAAGCGCGCGAGGTCGAGAAGAGCCAGCTTCAAGCAAACGCGCAATTCCGCGAGGAACTCTCCACGACAAAACCGCCGGTGCGCAAACCGGCCGACGAAAACGAAGAGGCCAATCCGGCTGATGACAAAGGTGACATCGTCGTGCCGAAGCTTTATGCCAAATCATTCCGCGGACAACGACCCCCTCAGATTGTCGTTGATCAATGGCTGAATCCGCCTGCTGATCCCGGCGGGAAGTTTGTGTTGGTTGATTTCTGGGCGACCTGGTGCGGGCCGTGCCGGCAGTCGATCCCTCATCTGAATGCTCTGCAGGCGAAATTCAAGGATCGTCTGGTCGTTGTGGGACTGAGCGATGAACCGTTGGAAAGCCTGCGAAAGATGACTTCCCCGCAGATCGACTATGCGGTCGGCTCCGACACGCAGGCGCGCACCTTGAGGGCGGTTGAAGTTCGGGGAATCCCCCACGCCATATTGATTGATCCTCATGGGATTGTTCGATTCGAAGGAATGCCCAGCTACCTTACGGAGGAAGCACTGGCCCGGCTGATGGCCAAGTATGGAGACTGATTTTCGCCGCCGGTACGGCGGAGGCCAACCAGGCTCCATTTTCCATCATAACTTCATCGCCGTAAACGAGAGATGCTTGTTCGTTGAATCGTTGCGCCGGCTTGAAGACGTGCGTCACAGTCCCGAAAGTGACGGTGTAACGATCCCACGATTCAAGGATCTGAGATCCACACCAGAGTCCCGCCCGGCACTCGATCAAAAAGCGGGATCAAGTCTTCAGCGGCCAGATGGATGCAGCCGCAGGAAGCCGGGCGGCCCAGCGCCGGTTCGTCGCCCGTGCCGTGAATGTAAATGTAACGCGCATGCGAATCCACGTTGCCGCCACGGTTGAAGCCGGGTTCCAGCCCTTCCAGCCAGAGGATGCGCGTGGTGATGATGGCGTGGGGAAGCCCTTTCCAGGTGAAGCCAACCGCCTGGCGGTTTTTGAACACCGTGCCGACGGGCCATCCACCGCCGATTTTTTCCGCGATCCGATGCAGGCCGAGCGGGGTGCGATTCGATCCTTTGGCCTGGCCGATCCCGAAGCGCGAACTGGAGCAAAGATGCGATTTCTCCAAGGAGACGTAGTTCGGAAAAAGGCGCGAGTGGCGGGTTGGACAGGGACAATTGAGCGCCACCAGATGCCACAGGCGCTGGCTCCGAACGCTGATCCAGAGGACATTCTCAGTGAACCGCGCGCCGCATCGTTTGGCGGCGAAGAAGAATTCAACCGGCAGCCATGAGCGTGGCGAAGCGACAGTGGCCGGATCACTCATTTCAACTGTTTGACCAGAACCTTCGAGTGGCGCCCGCTTTGATCGTATTTCTCGTGCCGGGCCTGCGGCAGATCATCGGGCGTGCCTTCGCTGAAACCGCCTTTGGATTGAAAATAGGTAAAGGCCTGGGTGGACAGCGTAACCAGTTCGTTCAAACCCAACTCGCGGGCTTTGTTTTCGACAAACTGAATCAGCTTCCGGCCGATGCCCTGATTCTCGTGTGACGGGCTGACGTAAAGGCAGGCAAGTTCGCCCTTGTTATGTTCGGGATAAACGTGAAGCGCGACGCAGGCCACGGGATTTTTGTCTATTTCGAAGATGTAGTAGTCCGCCAGGCTCTTCTCGATCATCGTCCGGGTGCGTTTGACGAGTTCATCCGCTTCGACGGCTTTCTTGGTCAGCATTTGAATGGCGCGGACGTCTTTCTTCTTTGCCGGCCGGATTTGCTGATATTCGTTGGCGTAAATGAGTGTGCCGATGCCCTCGTTGGAGAACACCTCCGCCAGCAAGCCTTCATCCACGCGGCCGTTGATGATGTGGACCCGTTGCACGCCGGCTGCGCACGCGCTCACGGCATGCCGGGCCTTGGAGAGCATCTCGGCCGGAAATCCGCCGTCTTGCTGCAGGAGCTTCTGCAGGTCGGCCACGAGCATCTGGCGAATGAGTTGATCGTTGTATCGCAGGCCGTCCTGCGCCGTGATGAAAATCAGCTTGGTTGCCTTCAACGCCTCCGCGACCGCAACCGCCACGCTGTCCGAATTCACCCGGTATGTTTTGCCGTCACCGTCAAAACCCAGCGGCGGCACGACGGGAATGATGCCCTGATTGAGCAAGGTCTGGAGCAGTTCGGTGTCCACGCGTTCGACCTTGCCGGTAAAGAGGTGATCGGCGCCCTGAATGATGCCCATTGGGTGCGCGATTATGGCGTTCGAGCAGGCGGCGCGCAGATCGTTGGCGGAAAGCCCTTCGAGAATTTCGTGCGTCAGCCGGTTGGCGGCCGTCAGCGCGAGCTGGAGTGTCTCGGCATCCGTGATCCCCGAGCCGTCGAGATTGGAAGGCTTGACCTTTTGTTCGTCAGCCAGGGCTTTGATCTGGGCCGAGGCGCCATGAACCAGCACGACGCGAATGTTGAGCGAACGCAGCACCGCCACGTCGAGCAGGATGTTCGCGAAATTCTCGTCCGTCACGATCGCTCCATCCACGCCAATGATGAACGTCTTCTCCCGGAATTGCGGGATGTATTGCAGAATGCCGCGCAGGTCGGTCAGTTTCACTTCAGAAAGTCACAAGGTTTCAATTCTCGCCCGGCAGTTGTTCCGGGCTTCCAAGTGCAAGATAACTATTCGGTTTTCAGCAGGATTCAACCTAAAATTTTGTGCTTGACACAGACGGGTGCTCGTGCCTACAAAACAATAACTCTTAAAGGGTGTAAATCGTCGTAAAGCAATATTGGGTCCACGTGACCCATGAAAACAAGCGTACTAGAGGTGCGGGCTGTACCTGCTTGTGGCGACAGAACTGCAAGATCTGTCGGAACACGGAGGGAGTTTTTACACCGCTCAAAGCAATCAGGAACCTTCGCCATGAGCACGAGCCCGATGCCTTCGATTCTCATTCCCGTTCAACCAACTGAGAATTGCCGAATCCAAAGGAGCCATGTCATGAAAAATCCATTCAAAAACTTAAGCCGGATGTCCGGCGCGAAGTGGAAGTTCGTGGTTTCGACCACACTCGCCCTCATCGTGACTACCGGAAATTTGCTCGCGGCGGCCACATTTGTTAATGGGCTCGTGCCGGACTGGAATCAGCCTTACCGCTACACACCCGCCTCGCCCAACGGTGGCCCAGGACCGGATCCATCCCCCCCTCCCCCGCCCACAGTGGTTAATCAGTGGAATGATTGGTGCGCCCCCACATCCGGTGCCAACCTCGCCGGTCACTGGACCGACGCCCGCGGCCTGCCAGTGGCGGACACAACCGCTTTTCCCGGCAGCACTGTGGCGTGGGCTACGGGTGCGTCGTGGCAGGATTATCTGGCCGACGGCTCACTCAACCGGCCTCCGCCGCAGGCGGCTGCGGGGCCTCTGCCCGTGCCCGCTACGGACATCGGCTGGTACATGGATTCCAATCGAGGTGTGATGTATGATAATGGCCTTGGAGTCATGGGCGGCTACTTCTTTGGCAACATCGGGCATAGCGGCACGTACCTCAAGGACATCCATGCCGGCTTGCAGAATTATTTGAACAGCCGCTACGGCCTGTGCGGGAGTACCTTCTGGAGAACAGGGACCCGGGGCATCGGGTTCGCTGCAGGAACCGATCCGACCGGAGCTCAGGCTGTGATGCACCCGAACGCCATCAGCGCGTTCGCCGAAATTACAAATGAAATCAACACCAACCGCACCCTGATCCTTTCGTTCAGGCACTGGAACATCGTTCCAACGGCTCAGACCCTGCCGCCCGTCGGCATGAACACAGAATCTTCCTTTGGCGGCACCTATTTCACTTGGGGTTCAACCCCTGGTTCGAACCCGACGAACGCTGAAGACGAAGTCTGGAATTACGCCGACAACGGCACTGCCCTGGGCCACGCGGTGACGGCGGTGGGCTACATTCGGCACAACGACCCGGATGACAAGGGGCAGCAACTTGGGCTGGGGGCGACCGATTGGGTCATCGTCCACGACAACTGGTCGACGACTCCCAGAAACGTGATCATCCCCTTGAACTTTGCCAGCACTTGGGTTGCCAACACCACCGCGGTTCCGTGGCCGACGGGGGCGAAGTTCGTCAAGGGCCTGGTGCCGGATTGGAATCAGCCCTACCAATACACCATTCAATCGCCCAACGGCGGTCCGGGGCCAGACCCCAACAACGCGACCCCTTTCAGCCCGGTCGACCAATGGAATGACTGGTGTGCGCCCAGCTCCGCCGCAAACGTGGTCGGCCACTGGACCGACTATCATCTCGCGCCGGTCGCCGACAACACCGCTTTTCCCGGCAGCACAGTGATGTGGGCTACCGGTCCATCATGGCAGGACTATCTGGGCGATGGCTTTGCAAGGCCGCAACCGCAACCGCCACCGCCACCACCGAACGCCCTGCCTGTGCCGACGACCGACATCGGCTGGTACATGGATTCCAACCTCGGCGTTCCGTACGATCCGCCGGCTTTGGGGGTAATGGGCGGCTTCTTCTTTGGCAATCCGCCGCATCCGGGCACTTTTGTAAAGGACATTCATGTTGGCCTGCAAAATTTCCTGAACAGCCAATTCACCATCATGGGCGCAGGCTGGTTCACCGGGACAGAGGGCAAGTTTTTCGCCGCCGGGATGAACCCAACAGGCGGCGTGGCTCAGGTGCTCGGCGACCCAGTGAGCTCATTCAACGCGGTGAAGTCCGAGATCAACCGGGACCACGCGCTGATCTTGTCGTTTATGCACTGGAACGTAGCCGCTGCGGCGGTCGGCGGCCTCCCGACCGTCAACACGAACACGGAAGCCGACTTCGGCGGAAGCTACTACACCTGGAGTTACACGCCGTCGCCAGGCAGCCCTAATGCGGAGGACGAACAGTGGAATCTCAGCAACACCAGCACGAATCTGGGCCACGCGGTGACGGCCGTGGGGTATATCCCGGCCAACGATCTGCTTGATATGGGAACGAATCTTGGGATTGGGCCCACTGACTGGGTGATCGTCCACGATAACTGGGCCACCACACCGCGAAACGTCGTGGTGCCATTCGATTGGGCGAACAACTGGGTCGCCAATACCTATGCGTTCCCTGATCCCGCGATGCTGCAATTCACGAATCTTGTGTTGGTGCTTAAAACCAACGTTGTGGTCAGTTTCTTCGGTATCCCGGGATACCGGCATGACCTCCAGTGGAACAGCAACCTGTGTTCGAACACCTGGTGGTCTGCCGCATTCAGCAACGTCGCCTTCGCGCCGGGCACGATGCACCTCACCAACACGGTCTCGGCCAGCGACGTGCAACGGTTCTATCGAATGAAGGCGTATTACTAACGAGATGCCCCTCAGACCATGTCAGTGCTGCGAGATGGGCGCAACTTGACACCAGCGCCGAGGCATCGTCGTGCGCCCATGTGGAGCATTGCAACTATCCGTAAGCATTCAGAAGACGAACCGCAAACTACGCGAAACAAGAGAAAGGGCAGTTGAGCAAAATGCGCGTGTCATTGCCGGATGTATCCGGCGTTCCGGCGCTGGTGTTGAGTTGCGCCGCCGCGGGATTGGCGAAAGTTTGTTGAGTTGCCGGACGCTGCGGCGCCGAGGCGGTGGCGCCTGGGGGGATGCAAATTCCAATTGCAAAGGAGCGGAATTGATCCATTTTAGGATGCGTTAGTAATGTTAACCAAAACAAGTAGGCCGCATGATTAAGCGTGCCTGCAATCAGTGAAAATGAGGATAGCCATGGCGAAAATGCAAAAACGGGACCTGTCGAAACCGGACGAGACGCGCGCCTTTGACAAGGGGAAGCTTGAAATTGTCCAACTGGGTGGAGTCACCTTTGGCCGCGCGACGCTGCAACCGGGATGGAAATGGTCGACGTCGGTGAAGCCGTTGGTCAAGACGAAGAGTTGCGAAGCTCCGCATCTCCAATATCACGTGTCCGGCCGGATCCGGGTCGTGATGGACGATGGCAGTGAGGATGAATTCGGGCCCGGGGAGGTGTCGTTGCTTCCTCCGGGGCATGATGCCTGGGTGGTCGGCGACAAGCCGGTGGTGGTCATCGACATAACCGGCATGGGGGAATACGCCAAACCCAAGTGACTGCGGACATTTCAAATTGACCTGTCGCGTTCCCGATCCGACGGCCTGCCAGCCAGGACGGTCTTCAACGCCTCAACACAGCGTTTGTTTTCCTTCGAGGTGCCGACGGAAATGCGGACCCATTCGGGCAGTTGATAGCCGCCCATGGGGCGCACAATCACGCCCAGCTTCTGCATTTCGTTGAAAATGCGCTGGCCGTCGCCGACGCGCACGAGAATGAAATTGGCCGAGGAACGGACGAACTCCAGGCCGAGTTTCCGAAAAGTCCGCGCATAAAGCTTCAGGCCGCGCGAGTTGGTCTTTCGCGTCTTTTCGACATGTTTGGCATCGTCCAGTGCTGCCAGCGCGCCCGCCTGCGCCACTGAGTTGATGTTGAACGGCTGGCGGATTTTTTCGAGTGCAGCGATAAAATCGGGATGGCCGATGCCATAGCCGAGGCGCAGGCCGGCCAAGCCATAAATCTTCGAGAAAGTCCGCATCAAAAGCAGGTTCGGTTTGGTGCCGTTCCGGATTTCCGGCAAGAGGTCGAGCGGTTCCTCCAGAAATTCAATGTACGCTTCGTCCAGAGCCAGCAGGACCTGGCCGGGCACGCCGTTTACGAACCGGGCCAAGTCTTCGCGGCTGGCGGTGGTTCCCGTCGGATTATTCGGGTTGGCGACGAAGACCACGCGGGTGTTCGGAGTGATGGCCGCCAGCATCGCGTCCAGATCGTGTCCGTAATTTTTCGCAGGCGTCGTCACCAGTTTCGCGCCGAACAATGCGGTGACGATGGGATAAACGGCAAAACAATATTGTGACACGACGACTTCAGCGCCCGGCGACAGCAGCGCGTGGCCGATCATTTCAATGACTTCATTGGATCCGTTGCCAAGGATCAGGTGGCCGGGGGTGACGCCCAATTGGGCGGCGAGTTTCTGTTTCAGATAAAAGGCGTTGCCGTCCGGGTACAGGTTCACCTGCCGGAACGCCTGGCGCATGGCGGCCAAGCCTAGCCGCGAGGGACCGAGCGGGTTTTCGTTCGATGCGAGCTTGATGATGCTGTTGGCATCCAAACCGAGTTGGCGCGCGACTTCTTCGATGGGCCGGCCGGGTTGATAAACGGGCAGGTTCGTGAGTGCAGGATTGAGGGGTAAATTCATCGGAAAGTTTAGAATTTTGAATTCAGAGCCTAGAGTTCAAGGTTTCAAATGCCGAATTAAAGCGCCCGTGCTCTCCCAGAGTGTCCGAAACCGGGCGGTGAATCAACACCAGACGTAAATGGAACGACGAAACGTGACATTATCAAGAAAAGAGTGATCAGGCGTCCAACAGCTCGAAACTCAGAGTTTAAAACCAGGAACTTGCTCCCCGGGCAGCTTCTCACCCGCGCCCGGATAGAGCTTATTGTAATCGACGGCCTGAACGCCGACGATGGCGGCTGCGCCGAGGATGTCGTGCGCGTTGGAGGCGCGCGAAACGTCGGCCGCCGGCCGGTCGAGCCCCAGGAGTATCTGTCCGTAAGCATTGGCGTGCGCGAGGTGGTGAACCAGTTTGCTGGCGATATTGCCCGAGTTCAGGTCGGGGAAGATCAGAACGGTCGCATGCCCGGCGACTTTGCTCTCCGGCACTTTGCGAGCGGCGATTTGGTTGACCAGCGCGGCGTCGGCCTGGAGTTCACCGTCAAAATCCGCTTCCAGGGCTTTGGCCTCCGCCTTTTTGCGGGCGAGCGCGGTGGCGGCCTGGACGCGGCCGACCGTTGGATGCATGGCGCTGCCCTTGGTGGAAAAGGAAAGCAGGGCAACGCGGGGCCGCACGCCGAGCAGTTGCCGCGCAAGTTGCGCTGTGGATACCGCGATATCGGCAAGCTGATCGACACTGGGTTCCGGAATGACTCCGCAGTCCGCCATGAAGAGAACGCCGCCTTCGCCGAACTGCGAATCGTCCACTTCCATGATGACGCAGCCCGAGACGGTCATGGTTTGCGGCGCCGTTTTCACGATTTGAAACAGCGGGCGCAGCACGCTGCCGGTGCTGGTGGTCGCGCCGGACACCAACCCGTCCGCCTGATGCATCGCCAGCATCATCGCGCCAAAATAGTTTGGCTGCAGAATGGCCTCGCGCGCTTCCTGCGTTCTCAAGGCTTTATAGCTCCTCAGCGCGGCGAAGCGACGGGCGAAGTTTTCGATGTCCTCGCTTTCAGACGGCGTGACGATGCCAATGCCCTCCAGCGAAACCTTCAGGTCGTCGGCTAGCGTTTTGATTTTCGCGCGGTCTCCCAGCAGAATCGGGGCGCCCAGCCGCAGCGAGTAATACTGGTGGGCGGCCTGCAGCACCCGCGGTTCGGCGCCTTCGGGAAACACGATCCGCTTGGGATGACGTTGCAGTTTTTCAATGATATTACCAATGAAGCGCATGGCGGTAAGTTAGCGGCCAACGCTGAAAGTGCAACCGTTCTCCGGTCCGGGAAAGGTCCGCCCGGTAAAAACTGTTTTGACAATTCGCGCGGGAACTCTAGATTGCCGTCGCTTCGGATGGGGTCGTAGCTCAGTTGGTAGAGCACCACAATGGCATTGTGGGGGTCAGGGGTTCGAGCCCCCTCGGCTCCACCATCCAAAATCCCCGCTTAAACACTGCAAATAGTCAATGTTTCCAATGGTTCTCTGCATGTTCTCCCGTTTCCGGTTGTGTTGACATGCTGCATAGGTGATTCCACTTGATACACACTTAGACTTGACAACACCGGGCACCATCGGGCACCATATAGACATGAAGATTCGCAGGCTGAACCGCAGGGGCCGCGCGGAATTTGTGCTGGACTATTACGAAGGCCCGCGCCGCATCCGAAAATTCTACCGGACGAGAGCCATGGCCGAGGCCGCGGCTGCGGACGTGAAACAGCAGCATCGGATCGCCGGCCAATCGTGGATCGAGCTTTCCCCCGAGGATCGAAATGACGTGATGTCCGTTTATGCTGAGGCCGTCAGGGAAAATGTCTCCATCCGGCAGGTATGGGAAGCGTTCAAGAACGGCACACTGGATGCCGCGCCGATGCAGCGGCGCACGCTCCGGCAGGCGATTACGGAAACAATCGCAGCCAAAGAAGGTGAGAATCTCCGCGAACGATACGTGACCGAGCTCGGCAATTATCTGGACAAGTTCGCCGCCGGGCGTCCTCAGATGTTCGTGGACCGTGTGACCGTGGCGGACATTGAAAGATGGTTCGACGGCCGGGGGGAGGCCAACAGCACCCGCAAATCGAATCTGGGGCGGCTCTCGGCCATGTTCGACGTATGTTGGCGGCGCGGATACATCAAAGAGAATCCCTGCCTCAAGATCACCCCGCCGAAGATCGAAGAGAAACCGCCGGCCATTCTCCACCCCGACCAGGCGAAGGAACTTTTGAAGTCCTGCCGGAAGTCATCACCGAAGATGCTGCCATGGCTGGCGCTGGGAATGTTTTGCGGAATCAGGCCCGAGGAAATCGAAAAGCTGACATGGGGCGACGTGGACCTGAAGGACAAGCACGTGAAGATCGAAGCCGCCGCCAGCAAGGTCCGCCGGCGCCGGATTGTCCCGTTGAACGAAACGGCGATCGCATGGTTGAAACTACGCAAACCGGGCAAAGCGGATGCCCTGATATGTCCCGAGCGCACGACCTTGCGCCGTCATCGCCGGGCCTTGCGTGATGCCACCGGGATTGAATGGGTGCAGGACATATTGAGGCACACCGCCGCGTCCTATCTGCTCCAGCTCCACCAGGACGCGCCGAGGGTGGCGCATTGGCTCGGACACTCACCCCGCACGCTGGAAACGAAATACAAGAACATCGTGACGCCTGCCGACTGCAAAAAGTTTTGGGCGCTCACCCCGGATGCTGTGAGGGAGGACAAAGCATGAAAGCGAAATCAATTGCCGGTTTTCCACTCTTAACAAAAATTCACTTCTCCCACTACGGTGAGGCTGCAAACAGTCCGCACTTTAGGGCCGCGCTTGGCCTGGCACAATCCGTTAAACATTTGTTCTATCTGTTGCACCTTGAGCGCACAGGGCAGATCAAGGGCGGTTCTGAGAAATCTATTTTTTGGCCAGAACGCCGAAACATTCAGCGCTGCTTTCTTCGTCAAATGCAGAAGTCATTACTGAATCACGACGGCTCGTTTTGGCGTGCATTTGCCGATGCAATCGAAGCGGATCCAAAGGGCGTGCGTCCAGCGTGGGGATATGTCGGCACACAAATTGGGTGTGCCGAGGCAGAAAACCGTCCCCGACCTACCAACGCCCAATTAACGTCCAAGCTTACAAAAATGCTCGGACGTGAAGTTGACCCGAAAGAAACGCGCCGGATTTTGAAGTATCTCGAATTAGAGGAACCGAAGAAAAAGGCCGGCCGTCCGCGCAAACGAAAATAGGACACTTCACTTCGCTGCTGTCCCTGCCGAATTGAGCCCAACTGTGGTTTGTTGTGCTCAATGAAGACCCAACACAAACCTGATTTCGACCTTGACCGACTTCTGACACCCGCCGAGGGCGCCGTATGGCTTGGCATGAAACGGCGGACGCTGATCCGCAATATCAAATTACGGAGGATTCCCGCCATCAAAATCAATGAGCGTGTGGTCCGCATCCATCCGCGAAGCGTGCTCGCCGCCATTTCCTCAAAATAAAATCCCGGCGCCACCACCACGATAGCGCCGGGCAACTTATGAAACAGTGAACACTACCATTGAAACCAGCCGGTTGTCAACCACAGAGGCAGTGTCCACAAGGATTCCGCAAGGTGGGCCAGATTGCAGTTTCTGGGATCGGGGAGTTGATTTTTTCTGGTGGTGATCAGCCGGATGTCAGATTTCTGAGTGTTCCGGCCCGGTGGGAGACGACAACTCAC
>Ga0181527_1000108_pt1 | contig 91342 bp, 86 predicted proteins | sample PEATcosm2014_Bin_30_FD_119762 | JGI IMG/M metagenome (GOLD analysis project Ga0181527, IMG submission 119762) | Peatland microbial communities from MTU Mesocosm Facility, Houghton, MI, USA - PEATcosm2014_Bin06_60_metaG | ecosystem: Environmental > Terrestrial > Soil > Wetlands > Peat | place...
CCGTCCATGGTGCATTCTTGTGATAGTCCATTCGATTCCTCCGAAGCTTCTGCTTGCTCGTCACAAACAGCTTCTCCGGTTTCAATCGAATGGACAACCTCTTGAAAGATCACAGGTGCCCCACCCTCGCCGCGTCTTTGTTGTTGCGGCTAGGGTGGGAATCAACACATGAATTTAGGCCTACAGCGAGCTTTTCTTGCGGGAGAAGTAAATGTGCTCTAATGCCGCTGAGAACAATACTGCGAGGGCTGTTGCGGGGAAAGCAATCAGTAACATGAAGATCCACGATCTCCACGGTATTCCTATCAACTCAACTAGCCACATCGGAATCCCCCACCAGATCGTGATATGGCGCAATCGTTGCGCGAAAGTCAGATTTTTCCTCGTTCTGGAAATGGTAAAAGGGAATCTCATCAATACGCTCCTAACAAGACGCAGCCGCCAACGCGCAGGTGCCCCAGGTCTCACTTCTGAAACCTGGGAATTCCCGCTGGACGCGAAGTCCCTACACGTCGTAGTGCAGCAGGCTGAAGACGTCGTAGTCCTTGAAGCGGTTGCGGCCCTTCAGGAAGTCAAGCTCCACGGCAAAGGCCAGCCCCACAATCTCTCCGCCCAGCTGTCTGGCCAGCTTCACCGTGGCCTCCATCGTGCCCCCGGTGGCCAACAGGTCATCCACCAGCACCACGCGTTGGCCGGGCTGAATCGCATCCCGGTGAATCTCCAGGGCGTCGGAGCCGTACTCCAGGTCATAGGTAATGCGCACAGTCTCCGCCGGCAACTTGCCCGGCTTGCGCACCGGTACAAAGCCGGCGTTCAGGCGGTAGGCCAGCGCCGGCCCAAAGATGAATCCCCGCGCCTCGATGCCCAGCACCAGGTCCACCTTGCGCTCGATATAGTGGCCGGCAAACGCGTCGATCAACCGGGCAAAGCCGGTCTTGTCCTTGAGCAGCGTGGTGATGTCGTAAAACAGAATCCCCGGCTTGGGAAAATCCGGCACCGTGCGCACCAGCGCGTTCAGGGCTTCCACATTGATGGACTTGTTTTGTTCGGGCATGGGTTCATTCGCTCCTTGGTTCCTTGCAGATTATAAGGGACCAGCCGTCAGCCGTCAGCTATCAGCAATCAGCATAAAGGCGTATCGGGCCACTGAAAGCTGATGGCTGATAGCTGATAGCTGCTTTCACCATGCCCCATCAATGCGGAATGAACTCAGCTCTTCAGCTTCGCTCTCGTCCAGATGATGCTCGATGAGCCGGTCCACGCGGGCGCCCCTGGGTCCGCGGCGCAGGATGGCCCGCAGCTCGGCCAGCTCTTCAGCCGTGCCCGAGGCCACTACCTCCACCTCGCCCTCCTCCGTATTGCTTACCCAGCCGCGCAGGCCCAGCTTGCCAGCCTCCCGCTGCACATACCAGCGGAAGCCCACCCCCTGCACCCGGCCCTGAATAAGGAAATGAAGAACCATCGCAAGAAGTCTTACAGATGCCGCGCCGCTGCGCAACTGAAATGGCAATTACATGAACATTTGTAGCTATAAATCGTACACAATAACATTCGTACGTCCAAGTGCCGTACTTCCTCCCGGAGGGAGGATAAGAAAATAGCCCAGGGCAAGCGAAGTGCAGCCCTGGGCCAGTGTTGTGCACAAATCCTTCCGTCCCGTAGGGCCGGTGTGAAAATAACACGAGAATTTCTTATTAGGATAAAATGCTCTTACGAGTGAACAATTTATGATGAACCACACAGTTCTAGACAAAACGAAGTTCCTAAATGTTGATCTTCGAGTTTACTCGAAATCAGACCTACAGCCGTTGGTATCAGCATTGGGGGAAAAGATCGAATTGTTATATTTAGGTCGCGAGAGACGAATGTATAAGGCGCAATTTGAATTAGCTGTAGGACATCCAAAGAGTCCGGAGGCAGCTATTCGCAGATACTGTGAGCTGATCCGCGAACTTCCTACAGAAGCCATGGAATTATGGGATAACGCGAGATCTCGTGAATTTGATGTTGGAATCGAGGCGCCGGAGTCTATGCATTATTATTGGTTTTCAGTTGCTCCCACGGTTCTCAAAGCAGCATCGGAAATCGCCGCATTCATCACTGTTACGATCTATGGTCAGATGAACGAAGCAAGGACGCATAGCAAGTCCCTTAATCAACCCCGTTCGTCCTAAGTTATTCTTCGTAGGTTTTTTGTCGCCGCGCGCTACACTGGAGTTCACATGGTCTTCGTCCTCGACAACTACGATTCCTTCACCTACAACCTTGTCCAGTACCTGGGAGAGCTGGGCGCGGAGGTCGAGGTCTATCGCAACGACGAGCTGACCGTCGAGCAGGTCGAAGCGCTCAAGCCGGAGCGCATCCTGCTCTCTCCCGGCCCCTGCACGCCATCCGAAGCCGGCATTCTGGTTCCGCTTATTCGTCACATGGCCGGCAAAGCGCCGATTCTGGGCGTCTGCCTGGGACATCAGGCCATCGGCGAGGCCTTCGGCGGCCAGGTCGTTCGCGCCAGCCACCTGATGCACGGCAAAACCAGCTCGATTACCCACGACGGCAAGGGCGTCTTCACCGGTCTCTCGTCGCCGCTCACCGCTACTCGTTATCACTCGCTGATCGTCGCTGAAGATTCGCTCCCCGCCACGCTGATGGTCACCGCTCGCACCTCGGAAATAACTGGCGGCTCGGTGATTATGGGCCTGCGCCATCGCACGTTGCCCATCGAGGGCGTGCAGTTCCACCCCGAGAGCGTCTTGACCGAGGGCGGCCTTCAGATGATCCGCAACTTCCTGAAGATGTAGAGGCCAAGGAGAGAGCGATGCGTCGATTGAGTCCAACTTTTCGCATAACTTCAGTTGGAATTTTTATGCTGGCTGCTCTGGGGCTGGCGTACACGCTTGGCGCGCAAACCGCACCCGCGCCGCAGCCTGCCGCGACACCCCAGCCTGCGCCCGCGCCACAGGCTGCCGCGACACCTCAGCCTGCGCCCGCGCCCCAGCCTGCTGCAACGCCCCAGCCTGCCGCGCCGGAAACCGCCCCTATCGCCCCTATCGCTATCGTCCCGCTGGACAGCACCCACCCCGACGCCGCCGCCAAAGTTACCGGCGCGCTGGAGGTCACGCAGGGCAGGGCAGTGATCGTGGCCAGCGGCACCATCACCTCCGGCAGCCAGACCACTGAAGTCGTTCTGCCCCATCGCGGCGTGCTGCGCGTCTGCGCCTCCACCACCGTCAAGCTGGCTGCCGACACGAGCGTGCCCACGGGCGAGACCCCCGGCCTGATGATGGCCATGGATCACGGCGCTCTTGAGTTGAGCTTTGCCACCAGCGCTGCCGCCGGGCGCAACGCCGACTTCCTGCTCACCCCGGATTTCCGCATCCTCATCGGCGCTCCCGGCGCGGCGGAGGTCAAGGTGCGTCTCGGCCAGCACGGCGACACCTGCGTGGATAACGCCGGGAAAAATGCTCCCTACGTGCTGGTGACCAGCGTCTTCGATGGCGGCAATTACCGCGTGCAGCCCGGCCAGAGGGTGATGTTCGAGCACGGCAGCCTGCGCGAGGTAGTGGACAACGAGAAGGAGCCTTGCGGATGCCCGCCACCGCTGCATCCCGGCACAAACGAATTTCCATTAGCGCAGAGCGCGGGCCTGGCTCCAACGCCCAAGCCCGCTCCGAACGCGGTCTCCGTGACCTCCGCCCCTCCAGAGGCGCTCGAGCCGCTGGTCTACAACAGCGCCGACCACGCGGCAAAGCCCACGTCCGAAGCGACTCCGGCTCCCGGCGAGGCCGCCGCCAAGCCCGCAACCAAGCCCGCGGCCAAGAAAAAGCCCGGCCGCTTCGGTGGCATCGGGAAATTTTTCCGGAAGCTATTCGGGGCAGAGTGAGTTACCGGTTTAATTATTGGGCCGGCACGTCGGTGATAATTCGCGTCGTCGAACCGAAGCGGTGATAGTCGGTGAAGCTGATCTCATTAATGCGCAGAACCTCCCTATCGCTCTTCTCTCCTCCGGCATGAGACTTGGTCAGGGAGATCGCGATGCTGTGCACGGGGCAGATGTAGCTGTTGCCGCCGATCTCGACGGGGCCGTATTGCACCGAGATGGCGGCGCGCATGATCGGGTCTGAGGGCTTAAGATCCGACACGACGGTGACGCGCAAAACGGCGCCGGTGGCTGGATCGAGATACAGGTTCCCGTGGTAGCTGGGCGTTCCATGGTAGGAGTTGCTGCTCAGGTTTAAATCGGGGAGTACACTGGCGGCGGCATCGCTAACGTCACTCGATGAGCTCCTCACACAGCAGTAATTCACCCAATAGTGGGAAGCTGCCGGCGGCACCTCGTAGTGAAAGATAGCGACCGGGCCCGCGGTGCTCTGTTCCCAGTGGCTCCACTTCAGGATGCCCTTGGATGCGTCGGAGAGGATGATTCCCAGGGCCGGGCCAAACTCGCCGATCGAGGTCAACCCTGCGGGCGTGGGTTCGTTCTTGGGCTTGGCGCCAGAGGAATCCTGCTGACGGTCTAAGACTTCCTGTCCATTGCGATAGACGATATGTTGGCTGAAGGTTCCCGCTGAATGTAAATCCGTGTGCGGAGCCCAGCCGCTATGAGTCACTGACAAGGGGATGTTATCGTAGCTATCGGTGAGACGCGTCGCCAGGAAATCCGGCATATGGTGTAGAGTGACTGCGACAAAATTGATGGCTGATTTGATCATGACCCGCTGCGCGGCAAACTCCGGCGGCGCTTTATCGAGTAATTCGCCAGCCGGCGGCTCAAGAAATGCTGAGGAATCGGCGAGCAACTTCAAAGAGAGGATGGTCTTCGGGCCGGGCTTGAACTCCGCCGTAATGCGGTCCAGCGTAGGTTGGGTCAATTGCTCGGTCAATTCCAGGGAGTTGAGCTGCTGCGCGCGGTCGCCATCGTTTTTGCCTGCCGTTTGCTGCGCGGCCAGCATCTGTTTCAACTGCTCGACAGTAACACTATGCTCGGCAGCATAGCAGGGAGTTATCATTGCCAACGACATTACGAAAAGAATGAATTTCCGCATCTTCTCACCTTTGTAATCCAGTCTACCTCTCCCTCGCCCGCTCGATGGCCCGCATCACGGCCTTGGCTTTGTTGAGCGACTCCTGATACTCCAGCTCGGGCACCGAGTCTGCCACGATGCCGCCGCCTGCCTGCACGTAGCCTTTGCCGCCGAGGGACAGCATGGAGCGGATGGCGATACAGGAGTCGAGGTTCCCGGAGAAATCCGCGTAGAGCACTGCGCCGCCATAGGTTCCGCGCCGCGCGGGTTCAAGTTCTTCGATAATCTCCATAGCCCGTACCTTGGGCGCGCCCGTGAGCGTGCCGGCGGGGAAGCAGGCGCGCAGGGCGTCCACTGCGGTCAGCTCCGGCTTGAGCTTGCCCTCGATGCTGCTGACGATGTGCATCACGTGCGAGTAGCGCTCGACGAACATCAGGCGGTCCACCTTGACCGAACCAAACTGGCTCACGCGGCCCACGTCGTTGCGGCCCAGGTCCACCAGCATCACGTGCTCGGCGCGCTCCTTCTCGTCGGAGAGCATCTCCTCGGCCAGCGCCTGGTCTTCGGCCTCCGTGGCTCCGCGCGGGCGCGTTCCGGCGATGGGGCGGTACTCCACCTTGCCCTGGTGTACGCGCACCAGCATCTCCGGCGACGACCCCGCCAACTCGAGGGTCTGCGCCGTGGGCGCTTTTCCCTTTTTCGTGAGCTTCTTCGCGTCGTCCGGATGCCCGCCCAGCGCGCCTTCCGGCGCAAAGCGCAGGAAGAACATATAAGGGCTGGGGTTCACCGTGCGCAGCGCGCGATAGACCTGGAAGCTGTCGGCCTCCGGCTCCACGTCGAAGCGCTGCGCAATGACAGCCTGAAAAATGTCGCCCGCCCTGATGTACTCCTTGGTGCGGTTGACGGCGGAGAGAAAATCTTTTTTCGATGTGCGATGGCGCACCTGCAACGCGCCCCTGGTTTTGTGCTCGGCCATGTGCGGCAGCGGCTGGGCAAGCCGCTTTTCCAGCCGGTCAAGCCGGGCAATCGCTTTGTCGAAGGCATTGGCCGGATTGCCGCGCGTTACGTCGGCGGTGACCACCAGCCAAATCTCCTTGCGCACGTGGTCAAAGGCCAGCACCTCGTCGAAGAAGAGCAGGCAGGCGTCGGGAACGCCCAGTTCGTCCTTGGCCAACACGGGCAGCCGCTCGATCTGGCGGACGGCATCATAGGAAAAAAAGCCCACCGCACCGGCGGTAAAGGGCGGCAACCCCTGGAGCCTCGCCGGCTTGTGGCCGATGAGCGCCCGCCGCAGCACGGCGAAGATGTCGCCCTCGATCTGGACAACCTTTTTGCCTTCGGTGATGGTGATATCGCGTCCCCGCGCCACGATGCGCTTGAAGGGCTGGAGGCCGATGAAGGTGTAGCGGCCCACCTGCTCGCCATTCTCCACCGATTCGAGCAGGAAACACTCCCGCTCCGGCCATGCGGCGCGCAGAAAGGCTGAGACCGGCGTTTCCAGGTCGGCGGTCAGCGTACGGCAGACGGGAACAAGCGTGTGCTCCTTGGCGAGCGCGAGGAACTCCTTGCGGCTGGGCTGGACCGAAATGGAAGAGGGCTTCACAAACTCAGTGTAACCGCTGCCTGCGCCACGGGCCTTTCGCGTCTATCATTGTTGATGGACGCCCTCCCCGGAGTATCGCCGGGGCAGGCAAACAGAATTGGAGGCATCTATGGCATCGATATCCCTTGAGCAGGAGATCAATCCCTGGGAAGCCCAGGCGGCTCGATTTGATTTTGCGGCGCGCAAGCTGAACCTGGAAGAGGGTTTGTGGAAGATGCTGCGCATGCCGGGGCGCGAATTGATCGTACATTTCCCGGTCGCCATGGACAACGGCCACACGGAGATGTTCACCGGCTTCCGCGTGCAGCACTCCATTGCCCGCGGTCCCTGTAAGGGAGGCATCCGCTATGCGCCGGATGTGAACCTGGACGAGGTGCGGGCGCTGGCCAGTTGGATGACCTGGAAATGCGCGGTGGTCAACATTCCCTTCGGCGGCGCCAAGGGCGGGGTCATCTGCGACCCCAAGAATATGAGCCGCGGCGAGCTGGAGCGCCTCACCCGCCGCTATACCTCGGAGATCATCGACATCATCGGGCCGGAAAAAGACGTTCCCGCGCCCGACATGAACACCAACGAGCAGACCATGGCCTGGATTATGGATACCTACTCGATGCACGAGGGGCACACCGTCACCAGCGTAGTCACCGGCAAGCCGTTGAACCTGGGCGGCTCGCGCGGCCGGACCGAGGCCACGGGGCGCGGCGTGCAGGTGATCTGCGACGAGAGCATACGCTATTTGAATATCCCCGTAGACGGCTGCCGGGTGGTCATTCAGGGCTTCGGCAACGTGGGCGCCAATGCCGCCCGCCTGATGATGGAGCGCGGCTACAAAATTGTGGGCATCGCCGAATTCAACGGCGGCCTGTCGAATCCCAGGGGCATCGATATTCACCAGTTGCTCAAATACAAGCAGCAGAACTCGACCATTCTGGGTTTCCGCGGAGCCGAGGCCACACCCAGCGAGGAGTTGCTGGTTTCCGAGTGCGAGATTCTCATCCCGGCGGCCCGTGAGAACGTCATCACCAGCCGCAACGCCGCCCAGATCAAGGCCAAAGTCGTCGTGGAGGGCGCCAACGGCCCCACCACGGCGGTGGCCGACGAGATCCTGGCCGAGAAGCACATCTTCGTCATGCCCGACATCCTGGCCAACGCCGGCGGCGTCACCGCCAGTTACTTTGAGTGGGTGCAGGACCGCCAGGGCTACTTCTGGAAGGAAGCCGTCGTCAACGAGCAACTGGAGACTATCCTGCGCGACAGCTTTGACGATGTGGTGCGCTACTCCGAGGCCCACAACGTCAACAACCGCATCGCCGCTTACATGCTGGCCATCGACCGGGTGGCGCAGACCATCCGTCAGCGCGGCATCTACGCATAACCACCTGCAGTGGGGCCAACAGCTCGCTATTCGCTCACTACGAAGTTCACGGTTCGAGATAACAAACGATAAAAGCCAAAGCGGGATGAGTCCACCATCTCATTCCGCTTTGGCTTTTTTGCGCTGTGCCGGAACGGAACCAGGGACGCCGGCTTAATCCGCAATGCAATAATGAAGTCACGCCGCCAGAGACGCGAAAGTGTGGCGTGACCGCATGAACCTGCCCAACTCCATCACCATGAGCCGCATCGTCATGATCCCCTTGCTGCTGTGGATTCTGACGCCGCACTTCCCCTGGCATGTGCATGGCGCGCAGGAGATTACCGCCTCAGTCCTGTTCGTGCTGGCCTCCATCACCGATGGCCTGGACGGCTACCTGGCCCGCAAGCGTGGGCAAATCACCACCGTGGGCGTTCTGCTGGACCCCATCGCCGACAAGGTCATGGTTACCGCCGCACTGATTGCCCTGGTGGCCTACAATCCCGACGTAGTTAGAGTCTGGATCGTCGTGGTCATCATCGGCCGCGAATTTCTCATCAGCGGCCTGCGCTCCATTGCCTCGTCAGAGGGCTTCACCATCCAGGCCAGCGACCTGGGCAAGCTCAAGACCGTTGTCCAGATTGTCTGCGTCGTCTCCGCTCTCCTGGCTCATGGCTGGAGCCAATGGCAGTTCGGCATGCTCGTAATTCCGGTCAGGTGGATCGCCATCGCTGCCATCTACTTCACGGTGCTGGTTTCCTCCATCTCCGCCATCGATTACTTTGTTGGCTTCTGGAAGCAGATCGACCACGCCAGCAAGGACCGCCGCAAATCCTCCTTGCTCGCCCGGCACAAGAGCGCGGACAAGCATTGACCAGCATTTGAGCCGAGTATATGATTCGACGTGTCTTGGAAACCAGCTTTATTCCGGCCTATGACGCACGTTTTCTACGCCATCGACTGTTCACTTTCGCCCGTCATTCTCTTCAAGGTTGAAGCGTGGAGACATTGGTCGCAGTATGCACGCGCCCAAGCGCGATGATCGCAGAAAGGAAAGATGATGAGAACACTCAAGGTTCTGTTTTTGCTTGTTCTGCTCCTTCCCGGCACCGGATGCAAACGGATTACCGCGCTATTTAATGGTGGCAGAGGTTACTCAGAAAAGTTTATCTGCCACCGCAACCTCTCTACAGCGAAGGGCCCGTCTTTCTTCAGTCCGGACGGCCGACATACAGCCTATCTGGTACGGGTCCATGAAAAGCTGGCTGTTGTGGTGGATGGAAAACAGGAAAAAGCCTATGACGAATATCCAACTTTCGGACGCTACCAGGGCTCTGTCGACGAAGAGTATTGGTTTAAACTCGCCTTCAGCCCCGATAGTCAGCGGATGGCTTACGCAGTTGAATCCGGCGACAAGTCCTTCGCTGTCGTGGATGGCAAAGAGGGATTGTCATACGAATACGCCACCGTCTCGCTTCCAACCTTCAGCACGGACAGCCGTCGGGTCGCATATGCTGTTCAAGCCGTGGATAAGGAACTTCTCGAGCGTCAAGGTATCTCGGCCAAAGCCGGGCAGAAGAGTTTTGTTGTGGTGGATGGCAATGAGGGGAGGCCCTATGACACAGTTGGATCTCCCATTTTCAGTCCGGACGGATCAAGATTGGCCTACGTTGCAGAAGTAGAGAAGCGGTGGCTTTTAGTGGTGGACGGTAAGGAGGAAGGAGTACCCGAGGGCATAGAGGGTCAGCTACATTTCAGCCCGGATGGCCGACGATTGGCCTATATTGCTCATCGTGACTGGAAGGAATTCGTCGTGGTCGACGACAAAGAGGAAAAATCATACGAACGACTTGGGGGCTCGATTATTTTTAGTCCGGATAGCCGACACTTGGCCTATAACGTTCTGGTCGGCAAGAAGTGGCATGTTGTGGTCGACGGTGTGGAAGGGGAACCATGCGCCGGGGTCAGAGATGCCATCTTCAGCCCAGACAGCAGACGACTAGCGTATCTGGCCGATGTTGGCGGGAGTGAAGTTGTCGTGGTGGACGGGAAAGAGGGCAGACCCTACGAAGAAATCGGCGAAGGTAGCCTTCTTTTTAGCCAGGACAGCCAGCACTTCGCATATGCGGCCAAGGCTGGCGCGAAATGGTTCGTCGTGATAGACGGAAAAGATGGGCAGCCCTACGACAGCGTAGGCACTCTTGTAGAAAGTCCGCAGGGCGATAGCGTCGGCGATCTCGTTTTCAGTCCTGACGGACAGCGGTTGGGTTATGTGGCCAAAGCTGGCGGGAAGTCTCTAGTCGTGGTGGATGGAAAAGAGGGCCCGTCATACGATAGCGCTTGCGCTCCCGTATTCAGTCCAGACAGTTGGCATGTGGCCTATTGGGGCAGGATCGGGAAAGACAACTGGTTTACCGTGGCGGATGGCAGAGAAGGAAGATCATACGACAGTATCCCAGGACCGATTGTCTTCGATTCCGCCGGTGAATTCCACTACCTCACCGCACGGCGCATCAAGGATAGATTTGACGTCTATCTCGTCGAGGAGATGATTTACTGAGCGAGACGAATCGTAAAAACCCTAACCAGTTGGTGGATTCCTGCGCCCTCGCTCCGTTGTGCGACAATTCTCAATAGACCACTTTTCCTATGAGACCTTCCGGTCACCTCCTGCTGGGCGCCGTTGGATTCGTGCTGGCCGCACAACTGGCCTGCCCGCAATCGCAACAATTTCCCTTTACGCCCAAGTTTCCGTACTCGGTTCCGCTGGTGCTGGTTGGCGGCACCGTGGTGGATGTGACGGATTGGGGCAGCTCGGCGAAAGACCTGACCGACGCCATCGTCATCGTCCGTGACGGCCGCATCTCGGAAGTCGGTACGCGCCTGGCGATTTCCATACCCAAGGATGCGCGGGTCATCGACTGCACCGGCAAGTTCCTCATTCCCGGACTGATCGACGGATTTGCCGGCATGAACTCACAGGGCCAGGCCAACGCCTACCTCTACATGGGCGTCACCTCCGTGGTCGCAGTCAGCGACGCGCGTCGTGGCGTCATCGATTTTTCCGCTTCGCCCAGCCCCCACATCTATCTGATGGACTCAATCGGCTCCACCGACAACTGGAGCCAGTTGGCCAAGCGTCCGGAGTGGGCTCTCAAGCTGCGGGAGATCGGCCATCCGGTGGAACTGAGTCCCGAGGACACCCTCCGTCAGCTCACCGGCACCGCCATGCTGGGAACGCGCGTCATCTGGCTTGGCCATAACGTCACCGCCGCCAATACCCAGTGGATCATGGCCCGCGCCCGCCAAATGGGCTTGGTCACCTATGGAGAGTTCGTTGCCACTCCTTACGAAGTGGGAGTCGAGGCTGGCGTGGATGTGCTCGTCCATATGGGCCGCTACGAGTTGGGCATTATCCCCGACGAGTTGCAACGGCCGCTGGTGGAAGATACCGAGGGCCCGGCTGCAACCACGGCCTATGACTACACCGAGCGCCTATCCCCCACTGACCCGCACCTGCGCGATTATGCCCACTTTCTGGCTGCCCATCACGCCGCGCTCATGCCCACCTTGAGCGTCTATTATGCGCAGTTGCCCAATCATCGCAACCTGTGGAAGGAGCCGGCCGCGGCCCTGCTCGACCCCGCTCGAGTTTACGATCACGCCAACCGTGAAACAGGCGAGATGGACTATCCGCTCTCGTACTGGTTCCGGCATTTGCCGGCGATGGGGCAGCGCTACCTCGAAGAGAGTCAGCGCAAGAAGGCCGATCAGTCGGTCCTGCGGCTGTGGCGCATCAACGAGACTCTGTTCTCCGCTTATCCGCATTATCTGGCCGCCTCCGGTGCGCCGGTCCGGAGTTCCTTGCCCGGTATATCCATGCACACCGAGCTGGAACTGCTGGTCCGCCTGGGGCTTTCGCCGCGCGAGGCGTTGGCCGCCGCCACTAATAACTACAGCCTCCAGTTCAACTGGAACGAACTGGGCCAGATCACTCCCGGCCGCCGCGCGGATATTCTGGTTGTCGACGGCGACCCTACACTGAATATCTGGAACGTTCGCCGCATCTCCGCGCTCATCATGGACGGCAATGTGATCAACCGCGAAGCGTTGCTGAACTTGAAGCGATGATGCCATTCCAAATTCACTGCCTCTGCCCCGGGAATGAGCAGAACCGCTGCGCATCGGTTAACGTAGAGACAAGCAGGAGCGTTGCACTGTATTCCCCAAATCAATGACTGACTCCCCATCCCGGCTCTCCCCGCCGCCTTGGAAGCATAATAAGGGGCTCATCCTTATCGCGGCCTTCAAGCTGGGACAAGCCCTGCTCTTTTTTGCCATGGCCGTCGGCCTCTTCCGCCTGTTGCATAAAGATATTGGCGATGTATTGGAGCGTTTTGCCAACCACATGCGCTTCAGCCCCGAGTCCAGGCTCGTCAACTTCCTCCTCGTCAAGTCCTCCCTCCTTGACGAACGGCTTCTGATGCGGATCGTTGAGGTCTTCTTCATCTATGCTGGCCTCGACCTGGTTGAGGGAATCGGCTTGTATCTCGAAAAGACCTGGGCCGAATACCTCACCCTGGCCATCACCGCGTCCTTCCTGCCCCTGGAGGTCTATGAGGTCCACAACAAGTTGACGCTGATCCGCGTCGGCCTGCTGGTAGTCAATGCCCTGGTATTCCTTTATCTTTTCAAGCTGGTGGCGGGACGAAGACAGAACAAGAAGGAGCCACCACCGACCGGGGCCTGATATATTCGCCGTATGTTCGCCATTTTCTCAGGAATCTTAATCGTAATCTATACAATTAGTTGTGGTTTTAGGCGGTAAGTCGATCAATTAGTTGTGTTTTTGCTCCCCCGCAGACTCTCCACACGACAATTCTCTAAAAAAAATTCTTGACAACAAAAAGCAAATTTCTTGTTGCACACAAACATACTCTGTGCAATGATTGGGTCTGAATGGGCCAATCAAGGTCTAATCAGGTCAATTTGGGTAACCTTCTGGTCGTTTCAGTAATCCGGCCCGGTGAAAGCAACACATGACAGAGATCCCTGAATTCTCCAAATCCGGCGAACAGAACCCCTCGCTTGAGGCTTCCAGCAGCACCAGCGGCGCCTGGGACGATCTGCAGGTCGGTTTCTGTGGCAATCCAACAACCAAGCTGGATGAGCGTGGACGTCTGAAAATGCCTGCTGAGTTCAAGGCATTCATCGAGAAAAAGTACGGCAAGGACTTCAATGCATTTTACATCACCAGCCGGGAGGGCAAGGACGCGGAAATCTATCCGTTGCCGGAGTGGATAAACCAGATAGCCAAGATCTTCAGCATGCCCACCAGCCACCCGGTGCGCGCCAAGCTGCAGAAAAGCAACACGCTCTACGGCGGCCGCGCGGACATGGACCCTCAGGGCCGCCTGCTCTTTCCCGAGGAACTCCGTAACGAAGGCTTCGTGAATCTGGAAGTCAAGGTATCGGGCGAGAAGACCCGGCTCAGAGTGATGAGCTTGACGTCTCTGCGGCAGAGCGTGAAAGCCGATCCGTATACCGCGCAGGATGCGGACGTAATGAATCAGTTCGATGTGTAACGTGCATTTGCAAATGCCCCTCAGGGGAGGCGCATGATCCAGCCGGCCATCAGTCACGAGCCCGTGCTCTACGAAGAAGCTATTCGTTTGCTCCGAGTGCATGCCGGCGGTACCTATGCGGATTGCACATTGGGGCTGGCCGGGCACGCCGCGGGAATTGCCAGGCTGCTCGGAGCCGAGGGTCATCTGATTGCTTTCGACCGCGATGAACAGGCGCTCGCCCTGGCCAAAGAAAAGCTGGACCGGGTTTGTGTGGAGTTAGGCAGCCAGGCGCCGCGAGTTACTTTGATCAACGAAGTTTTCAGCTCAATTCCCCGGCATGTTAAGCCGGCTTCGCTGGATGGGCTGTTAGCGGACTTTGGCGTCAGCAGCCTGCAGTTTGATGACGCCAACAGAGGTTTTTCATTTCACGCGGATTCAGTGCCGGATATGCGTATGGATACGCGTTCCGGACTTACCGCGGCACAGGTTGTAAATGAGGCCAATGAACGTGAGTTAGCGGACCTCATCTACAAATACGGAGAAGAAAGGAGGTCGCGGAGAATCGCCAGAGCAATCGTCCGTGGGCGGCCAGTTACAAGCTCAAGTAACTTAGCACGTATTGTAACTTCAGCCGCCCCGGCGAACAGGCAATTGCACATTAACCCGGCTACAAAAACTTTTCAGGCTCTTCGTATCTATGTAAACCGCGAGTTAGATGAGATTCAAGCTTTGCTGGAGGCCGCGCCTAAGTTGCTTAAGCCTTCCGCCAGGATGGTAGTTATCAGTTTTCATTCATTGGAAGATCGCCTTGCTAAAGACAGTCTGCGCGAAGGCGAGCGGCAGGGAATCTGGGAGATTCTCACCAGAAAGCCGGTTACGGCCGGCGAAGATGAGTTAGATCGCAATCCTCGCTCGCGCAGTGCCAAGCTGAGGGCGGCGGAAAGACTTGCAGTTAGAAGCCAGGGAGGCAACAATGGCGGCATGCATAACTAGTCTTGATTCGGGCAAATGCTTGAGCGAGCGGATCAATGAACTCAACGCCGGGCTGCTGGCCCGGCAAAAATATCAGCGGCGGTGTACGCGCACGCCGGAGTTTGCCTTCCCCAAAACTTACGACAATAGCCGCCTGGTCAGGACTCCCGACCCGGAGCGCGCTCGCCAGATTCGCCTGTTCTTTGCGGCCTGCACGATTCTCCTGTCGTTTTTGATGATCGATGGGGTGCAGCACTTCAGCGCCATTGAAAATGGCTACCGCATCGAATCGGAAAAGCAGGTGCGCGAGCAATTGCGCGAGGAAAATCGCAAACTGCGCCTCACCGAGGCGCAGCTCACCCAGCCGGAACGCATCGACAGAATCGCCCGCGAGCTGGGCCTTGCCGAGTTGCAGCCCGGTCAGATGATTTACCCCGCTGCCGTTGTTGACGCTTCCGCCCCGGCTCTTGCGCAAGCCGCTCCGCAAAGGGTAGCTACAAGCTACTAACGGAGCGATTGCCCATGCCGTCCGCCGTTCGGCCCAGCCGCAATTACAAACCCGCGCCGCGCGTTGTGCCTCTTAAGCGCGTGCGCTTCTGGCTTATCTGCCTGTTCTTTCTTCTTTGGGCCTTGCTGATTGCCTTTCGTCTCTTCTGGCTTCAGGTGGTGCGCCACGGCGATTTTCTGGAGCGCGCCCAGCATCAGCAGCAGCATATCTTCGAGGTGGCTCCGCGCCGCGGCGTGCTCTATGACCGCAATCTGCGCGAACTGGCCATGACCGTGAAAGTGGATTCGATCTACGCTGAAACCTCCAAAATTACCGACATACCGGCTACCGCGCGCTTGTTGGCGCAGGCGATTCACATCGATCCCGCCGATGCCGAGACCAGCGAGGAGCAGATCGTTGCCCGCCTGCAATCCGGGCGGCGGTATGTTCCGGTTGCCCGCCGCGTCGCTCCCGACATCTCCGCCCGCGTTCAAGCTCTGATCGATGCCAAGACCGTCAGCGGCATCTACTTTCTGAAAGAGTCTCAGCGTTTTTATCCGGACAACGAGATCGCCGCGCAGGTGCTGGGCTATGTGGGCACGGACGACAACGGCCTGGGCGGACTGGAGCAGAAGTTCGAGTCGCAGTTGCACGGGACTTCCGGCCTGGTGGAAGCCAGCGTGGATGCCTTGCGCAACAGATTTGGTTCCACTGTGAATCAGGAACCCAAAGCCGGCCGGAATCTGGTGCTGACCATCGACGAAAACATTCAGTTTATGGCCGAGCGGGCGCTGGATCACGCCATGGAGCGTACCCAGGCGGCCAGCGGCACCGTGGTCATCCAGGACGTGCATACCGGCCAGATACTGGCGCTGGCCATTCGTCCCACCTTCAACCCCAACCAATTCCGTCACGCCACGCCGGAACTATTACGCAACCACGCCGTCAGCGACGTCTACGAGCCCGGCTCGGTCTTCAAGCTGGTAACGTATTCGGCGGCGCTCGATACCAGCAATGCCGCGCCCGATGACATCATCGACTGCCAGGGCGGCCAGATTACTCTTGCCGGCCGCGTCATTCACGATGACAAGAGCGAAGGCGCTCTGCATAAAGTCACTGTCTCCCAGGCGCTGGCCAAATCCAGCGACGTGGCCGCCGTCAAGCTCGCCCTCAAGGTTGGCCAGAACAGTTTCTACCAGTACGTTCGCAACTTCGGCTTTGGGAGCAGAACCGGAGCCGAGATGCCCGGCGAAACCCGCGGCCTGCTCCAGGCGGTAAACAAATGGAGTCCCTCGTCCATCGGCTCCATCGCCATCGGCCAGGAGATCGGCGTTACGCCGATTCAGCTCGTCACCATGGTTTCCACCATCGCCAATGGCGGCGTCTACCTGCCGCCGCGCGTACTGATGCCGGGACAGGTTGATGGCGCTGTTAATGTACAGCCTGCATCGGGTGTGAACAATGGATCCGCGCCGAAGGCGCCGCCAAGCTCACCGCAGGTGACGCCGATGCCCTTCAAGCCGGGCGGCGAGTTGCCTGATCCGCTGCCTCCCGGAGCGCACCGCGTCCTTTCGACAATGACCGCCGCCGAGATGCGCAAGATGATGGAGGGCGTGGTCCTCTACGGCACCGGAAAAAGGGCGCAGCTCAACGGCTACTCCTCCGGCGGCAAAACGGGCACGGCGCAAAAAATCGATCCGGCCAACGGCCATTATTCCAAAACCATGCACATCGCATCCTTTGCCGGCATCGCGCCGGTCAATAATCCGGTGATCGCCGTGGCCGTGATTATCGATTCGCCCAGGGGAAATTACTATGGCGCCACCGTCTCCGCCCCGGTATTTGCCGAGGTGGCGCAGCAGGTTCTGGAATATCTTGCCGTGCCTCACGACATCGATCTGCGCCCTCCCCGCGCTTTATCCAGGGCCGATTTGCAGGTCGTGGAAGACGATGCTCATGCCCAGAGCGCGGACATCAACGCGCTTTATGCCGCGGCCAACGACCTGCCCAGCGACGATCCCCTGCGGGGAGTTCCTATCCAGTCCTCGATCTCCAGCCAGCCGCAATCCGCAAGCCAGCCTGCTGCAGCTCCATCGCAATCCACCGCTCAACCTTCCAACGTGGCTGCAAGCGCCACTCCAGTCAAAGCCCCGGCTGCCTCGCCTCAGCCTGCTTCAACGCAACCGCCGGCAGCTTCCACCGTCATCGTCGCCAGCGAGAAAAACCTGCGCGTCCCCTCGCTGATTGGCCTGCCAGTGCGCAAGGTCATCGAACAGGCCGCCGCCGCCGGCCTCGAAGTGCAAATCACCGGAAGCGGAACGGTGCGCGAACAGGCCCCTGCTCCGGGCACAATGGTCTCTCCAGGAACGAAAATTGTGGTTCGCTGCGGACGCTGACGGCTTTGTTGCAATCGAGCTGCCTACATCCCCTCCGGCCAGTGGCGGGTTGCTTCCAGCGATTGCCCCGTCTCCAGTAAACTTTTCAGGCTGGATAGAATCGGCGGCCAGCCCATTGAAATCGCCTGGATCAACTCCGATTCGTCCTTGTCCATCTCGTGCCGGAGGGTGAACTTGACGGCCTCGCCATTCTTATCAAGTTCATAGGTGAGGCGGGAATGGCCCTCTGCGCGCATCCTGGCATCAAGTTCATGGCGCCAGGTCAGAACCATGCGCTTCTGGGACTCAACCGTGACAATTACGCCGCTGTCGGCTGTGCGTCCGTCGGGTGTCACAATCCGCCACGTTGCGCCCGGTTTCCATTCCGACTCCTGCGTCGTGTTGCACCAGTACTGCCGGGTAAATTCCGCCTCCGTCAGCGCCTGCCAAAGCTTCTCCGGCGTGGTGCGAATGTAGGTTACATAAACAAACTGAGATCCAGCCATTGGCTATAGCCTCCAATTTTCAGGAAGTTATTACATGGTGAGACTACCATGCAAGCGTCTTACAGCCAGTTCCTTTAGATTGAGTGCGGCAATCTACAATGGAATCCGTGATGAACTGGAAGGAACTGATTGCGGAAGTGACGGCGGTGGGCGCGGGCGGAGACCCAAAAGACAATTTTGCCCAGCCGGTGACGGGCGTCGAGTACGACTCGCGCAAGGTGAAGCCCGGCGCGGTCTTTGTGGCCATGAAAGGCGGCTCAACCGACGGCAATCGCTACGTCGAGAAGGCCATCGCTGCGGGAGCTCTGGGCGTCATTACCGACTCCTCGCAGAAGTTCGACCACCTGCTGGTCTTTGCGCCCGGTTTGCCGGTGCTGGAGGTCGAGCACGGACGCCGCGCGCTTGCTCAGGCTTCTGCCGCGTTTTTCGGCCATCCCGAGCGCCGGCTTGCCGCCACGGGGATCACCGGAACAAACGGCAAGACGACCACTGCGTTTTTAATCGAGGCGCTGTTGAACGCAGCTGCGCGCAAGACAGTGCTCGTCGGCACCATCGAGTACCATGTTGCCGGCGAGGTGCGACCTTCCGTTCACACCACCCCCGAATCGCGCGATCTCTTTGAGCTGATGGCCGAGGGCGTTGCCCGAGGAGCCACCGAGCTGGTCACCGAGGTTTCCAGCCACGCACTCGACCAGGGTCGCGCCACCGGGGTCAACTTCGATGTGGCCGTTTTCACCAACCTCACCCGCGACCACCTCGACTATCACGAAACCATGGAGAAGTATTTTGCCGCCAAGCGGCTGCTCTTCGACGGCACTCTCTATCCGGCCCCGCGCGTCGCTGTGATCAACGCGCATGACCCCCGTGCTCATGAACTTGCTGTCGCAGCCGCGAAGGCCGGCGCGGAGGTGCGGACGTATGGCGTCGGCCAGGGCGACTGGCGAGCCGCAGCCCACACGCTCACGCCCTCCGGCGCTCTACTCGAACTCGAAACTCCTGCCGGCGCGGCTAAAGTTGCATCGCGGCTGGCCGGCGAGGTAAACATCCTCAACCTGCTGGCTGCCTTTACCGCGGCCCACGCGCGCGGCGTACCCTTTGACGATTTGGTCGAGTTCGTTCCCCGCCTCAAGCCCGTTCCCGGTCGCTTTCAAGCCGTCGATGCCGGTCAGCCCTTCACGGTGATCGTCGACTATGCCCACACCGACGACGCTCTGATCAATTTGACGGCTCTGGCGCGGCAAATGACCGCGCAAACCGGCGGCCGCGTCCTCACTGTCTTCGGTTGCGGTGGCGACCGTGATCGCACCAAGCGGCCGAAGATGGGCCAGGCCGCGGGGCAGGGAAGCGACTTCGTCGTGGCCACCAGCGACAATCCCCGCACCGAGGAACCGCTGGCGATTCTGGCCGAGATTGAGCCCGGTCTCAAGTCCACCGGGGTCCATTACACCGTCGAGCCGGACCGCGCCGCCGCCATTCGTCTGGCGCTCCATGAAGCCAAATCCGGCGACGTGGTTTTGATCGCCGGCAAGGGCCACGAGAAGGAGCAGATTCTCGGCTTCACCACGATTCCTTTTGACGATGTCCAGATTGCTCTTTCCGCCCTCGGCGAAATGGGCTATGGTGGAATCGGATGAAGCTCACACTCGCAGAAGCGGCCATCGGCGCGGGCGCGGTGCTGGAGGCGCCGGCCAGCGTGGCCAATGCCGGCGCGCTGGTGGCGCGCGGCTACTCGATTGACTCGCGCACCGTAGCTGCGGGCGAGTTGTTCTTCGCCGTGCGCGGTGAGCGGCACGACGGCCACGACTTTGTTGCCGCTGCCATCGAGCGCGGAGCCGTAGCCGCGGTGGTTTCGCGCGCCCGGGTCGCCGCGCTGCCTGACGCCGCGCTGGCTGTGCCGCTGCTCATCACTGAAGACCCGCTTCTTGCCCTCCAGGCTCTGGCCGCGCATGTTCGCCGCCAGTGGGGCAGGCGCGTGGTGGCCGTCACCGGCTCGGCTGGAAAAACGACCACCAAGGAAGCGATTGCCGTTGCTCTGAGCGCAAAGTTCAACGTCCTCAAGTCCCAGGGCAATCTTAACAATGCCTTTGGCCTGCCTCTGCAATTGCTGCGCCTCGAGCCGGAGCACGAGGTCGCGGTCGTCGAGATGGGCATGAACCACCCCGGTGAAATCGCCGCCCTGGCGCTGATTGCATCGCCCGACTGGGGCGTGATCACCAACGTCGGCACGGCGCATATTGAAAACTTTTCCGACGGCCAAGCCGGCATTGCCCGTGCGAAATTCGAGTTAGTAGACGCACTGCCGGACAACGGCGCAATCTTTCTCAACTCTGACGACCCTTACGTCTCGCAGTTTGGCCGCGATTTTCACGGCCGCGCGGTTTACTTTGGCGCTGCTCCCTTTGCCAACCCGCGGCTCCTCGAAGTGACGGAGGATCTTGCCGGCCTGCACCTCTGCTATCGAGCAGGAGAGTGCGAGGGCCGGCTCACGCTCAACCTGCTGGGCGCGCATAACGCGATGAACGCCATGGCCGGCCTGGCGGTAGCGTTCGAGGCGGGGGTCGAGCTGGAGACGGCCGCGGCCGCGCTGGAAACCCTGGTTGCCGGCAATAAGCGCGGCGAAATCCTTGAAGTCAAAGGCGCTACGATTCTCAACGATTGCTACAACTCCAATCCCGAGGCGCTGCGCTCCATGATCCACACCCTGGCTGCGCGGCCCGCCAAGCGCCGGATTCTGGTGGCTGGCGAGATGCTCGAACAGGGTGAGCACGGTCCAGCGCTCCACGCCGAAGCTGGACGCACCGCCGCCGAAGCCGGCCTCGACCTGGTTGTTGGGGTCGGCGGAAACGCCGGGCACTTGGCCGCCGCCGCCTGCTCGGGCGGAGTTGCGGCGCTGTTTCTGCCTGATGCCCAAGCCGCGGGCCGATGGCTCAAGAAGAATTTGCGCAAAGGCGACGTTGCGCTGGTCAAAGGCTCTCGCGGCGTACATTTGGAAAGGGCCATCGAAGTGGTCAAAAACTGAATTTCAGTTGGGGAGGGAAAGTGAAACTTCGGAGATTGAGCGGTGGCATCGCGCTGTTTGTGACTCTCGCTTTTACTGCTCGGCTTATCGCTCAGAAACCGCCGTCCTGGACCAGGCCTTTTCCGCCCCACCACATCGCGGGCAATCTCTATTATGTCGGCAGCGAGGATCTGGCTTCCTATTTGATCGTCACGCAGCAGGGAAACATTCTCATCAACAGCAGCTTTGAAGAGAACGTTCCGCTCATCAAAAAAAGTGTCGAACAGCTGGGCTTCCGCTTCGCCGATATCAAAATACTGCTCATCAGCCACGCTCACAACGACCATTGCGCCGGAGCCGCGCTGGTGAAGAAATTAACGGGCGCGCAGATTTTTGTGATGGACGCTGATGTGCCGGTGGTGGAATCAGGCGGCAAGGGAGACTTTCATTACGGTGCCTATCCGGAGATGAGATTTCCGCCGGTGAAAGTGGACCGCGTACTTCACGACGGCGATACGGTTAAGCTGGGAGATGCTGTGCTGACAGCGCATTTAACCGCGGGCCACACCAAAGGAACGACGACCTGGACGATGGACGAAGTCGAAGGCGGCAAGACGCTGCACGTGGTCATCGTCGGCAGTCCAAATGTGAATTCCGGCTACAAGCTGGTGGGCAACAAGGCTTATCCGCAGATTGCCCAGGATTATCAACATGGTTTTCAGGTACTCAAGAGCTTGCCCTGTGACGTTTTCCTCGGTGCGCACGGCGGCTACTACGGAATGAAAGAGAAATACGTGCGATGGAAGCATGGAGACAGCGGCGCCTTCATCGATCCGGCAGGCTATCAGAGTTACATCGCTAACCGCGAACAGGCATTTGAGGCTGAGTTGAAGCGGCAGGAAACAAGAAAGCGATAGCCGCTGCATTCCCGCCCCCCACCTAGTAAAATCAAGCTGAAACTCGCCTCAAACCGGCTCTGGAGGTCCCTTGCATAACTTGCTGCTCTACGAAAGACTGTTTCCGTTCTTTCACCCCTTCCGCGTCTTCCGTTACCTGACCTTCCGCACCACCTTTGCCTCGCTCACGGCGCTGCTAATTGCGTTCTTCTTCGTTGCCGGAGTGGTGTACGCGCAGCCTTCCGGAGGGCCTTACGGCCCAATCGACCATCGCTATGAGATTCCCAGGACCGGAAAGGTCTACTTCGTTGCGCCGGAGGGCAAGGCCGATGCGGCCGGCGCCGAACTCGCCCATCCCACCACCATCGAGGCGGCCATGGAGCGCGTAGTGACCGGCGACGCCATCGTTCTGCGCGGCGGCATCTACAGAACCGGCGGCCTGGTGCTGAATCAGGGCATCACGATGCAGCCCTACGAGGAGGAGCATCCCGTCCTCAAGGGTACCGGGATCGCAACGCAGTGGGAGGCCTTGCCCAACAACGTCTGGCGGACCAAATGGTCCCATTTATTTCCGGCGGAGCCTTTGCCCTGGTGGAATCGCAGCCGTGAGGGCATGAAGACACCCCTGCACCGCTTCAACAACGATATGGTCTTCGTGGATGGCGAGCTTCTCATATCCAAGGGCTGGGAGGGAGAGCTCGATGCGCATTCCTTCTACATCGATTACAAAAACGGATTCGTGTACATCGGCACGGACCCCGCGCACCGGCAGGTGGAGATCACCGCCTGGGACAGCGCACTGGTCCGCACCAGCGCGCCCGCGCACGGCAAGCTCTCGGACGGAAACGGACCGGTGATTCGCGGCATCACCTTCACGCAGTATGCGTATCGCGCACTGGAGATCGAGGGCAAGAAGCACTTCACCTCGGCCGACGAGCCCACCAACGAGCCCGTAGGCATCTCCGATCCGGCCACTTATGGCAAAGAGGTCAGGAATACGCTGATCGAGAATGTCACCATCACCTTCTGCTCCCGCGTGGCCGGCTACTTCCGCGGCGACGGATTGATCATCCGCAACTCGCTGGTCAGCGATACCGGCACGGAAGGCATTTACGTCATCGGTTCGTCGGATGTGCTGCTGGAAAAAAACATCATCCGCCGCAACAACATCAGGCAACTGACCGGCTACTATCCCTCCGCAGTGAAGATCTTCAACCAGACGCACCGCGTCACTGTTCGTGACAACCTGGTTCAGGAGCAGCCCTACTCGAACGGAATCTGGTATGACGTGGGCAACCGCGACGCGGTGATCGTCGACAACTATGTGGAAGGCGCTCTGGACGGCATCTTCATCGAGATCTCGCGCGGAGCCACCATCGCCGGCAACGTGGTGGTGAATTCCCATCACGGACTGCGTACGCTGAACTCCGCGGACGTTCATGCTTATAACAACACCTTCGTCAATGCGCGCGTATCCTTCGAGCGGAATGACCGTGTGGCCGCGGGCGACACCTTCGACTGGCATGTCACCACCGGGCCGGGCCTGGAGCAGCGCGAAGGCCAGATATTTCTCCATAATGTGATGGCGGCTTCGGATGCGTATCGCAATCCGCTGCTGGAGTTTGTGCAGTGGCCGGCCTCGCTCTGCGACAAGCTCAGGAATGCGCAGGCAACGGAGGTCGACGGCAACGTCTATCTGCGCGCCGCATCCACCGCCTCCGGCGCGCCTCCGCCGCTGATCGTCTATACCCCGTCGGAGGGAGAGAACTGCACCTCGCGGCTTGCCTCGCTCGATGAATTCCGCAAGCTCGAGCCAGCCTTCGAAAAGAACGGCGTCGAGATCGATCGTTCTCCCCGCTCAGTTCTGAAAGGGCCTGACCGGGGGAATTTCGAGCTGCAGCGTGCGCTGCCGAATATGCCCGCCAGGAACTTCCTTCCTCCCGAGGTTCGCTCGCTTCTGGGATGGAGCGAAGCGGAGGCAAAGACGCCCGGCGCTTATCCACTGCGCTGAGGGCGGTTGGTTTGCATCCCAATCTCCCAGACGCCGGATTCACCGCGGCGCAGCTTTGCACGCCGAGTGCGGACGCGCCACCTCTGAGACCAGCTACGACGTGGTGGTTGGTGTTCAGGGCAACGCGGAACACCTGCCGCCGCCTGCGCGGGCGGAGTCGCGGTACTGTTTCTGCCTGATGCCGAGGTCCTGGCAGCCTGAAACAAAAACAAGAATTTCCACTTAGGGAAAAACACTGTTCGAACAAGCGGGATCACCTCAGTTGAATAAACCCGTATTGTGCGAGAAAAACGGTATTCTTGCATTCTTCGCCAAATGGCGCGATAATCATGCCAGGTGGCAAAGATGAGCATCGTGGAGATTGTGGAAGTTTTGGGCGGCAAGCGGACCTTTAAGACACCCATCCGAAAGGCCGGCGATCTGGTGGCGCAGGTACGCGCCGGGCTTCCGGCTTCGACCGTGAACCTGCTGGCCGACACCTTGTCAATGCAGCGCGGGCAAGTGGCCAAGTGCCTTAACATTCCTGCCCGCACGCTGAGCCGCCGCCTGGCGACGAAATCGCGCCTGACGCAGGATGAGTCGGACAGGACCCTGCGCATGGCGCGAGTGGTCGCGCTGGCCAATGAAGTGCTGGGCGCCGAAGACAAAGCCTCGCGCTGGATGGTGGCGCCGAACCGCGCTTTGGGTGGGAAGAAGCCCTTCGACCAACTTGATACGGAGTTGGGCGTGCGCTCGGTCGAGGAGATTCTCTATGCCATTGCCTACGGGATGTATAGCTGATGAAGGTCTGGAGGCTTTTCCCAGAGCGTTTCCGCGAGACGGCCTTCACGGGCGTCGGCGGACTTTACGCGGCCCGGCGCTGGAATCATCTGGGTACGGCAATGGTCTACTGCGCGACTTCGCCGGCGCTGGCGGCTCTGGAGTTCTTCGTCAACCTGGAGCCCAACGAAGCGCCAGACGATTTGTTGATGGCGGAAGCTGAGATTCCCGGCGAACTGGTCGAGACGCTGAATCTGAACCTGTTGCCCGCGGACTGGCGAGAGCTGAACAACCTCGTTTGCCGCGATCTTGGCTCCGGCTGGGCGGCAAGCGGCCATTCCGTGGCGCTACGGGTTCCTTCGGCGGTCGTTGATGGCGATTGGAATATGCTGCTCAATCCAAGGCACACGGAGTTCAACAAGATCGTACTTGCCGCCCCCAAGCCGTTTCGCTTTGATGAGCGAATGTTTCGCTAAGACTTTCCGCTGCGGAGGAATGCCTTAGGCCTCGCGCGATTTCCACGCCCCGCCGTTCCCCGGCCTAGTAAAATCAATCTGAATCCCGCCTCACACCGGCTCTGGAGGCCCTTTGCTTTACTGGCTGCTCTACGAAAAGCTCTTCCCGTTCTTTCACCCCTTCCGCGTCTTCCGCTACCTCACCTTTCGCACAGCCTTTGCCTCGCTCACGGCGCTGCTGATCGCCCTGTTCATCGGGCCCTGGGTGATTCAGAAGCTGCGCGAGTTTCAGATCGGCCAGTTCGTGCGCGACGATGGGCCAAAGTCGCACCTGAAGAAGACCGGCACTCCCACCATGGGCGGCGTGCTGATTATCATTGCGATTTTGCTCCCCACGGTGCTTTGGTCCGACCCCGCCAACCCCTTCGTCTGGATCGCCGTCTTTGCCACCCTGGCCTTTGGGGCCATCGGCTTTGCCGACGACTACATCAAGGTCATCCAGAAGCGCAGCCTGGGCCTCTCGGTGCGCGCCAAGCTGCTCTGGCAGGGCCTTGCCGGGACAGCCGTGGCGCTTTCCCTGGTGCTTCTGGAAAAATTCAAGCTCTTCTCCACGCATTTAACCGTGCCCTTCATCAAGAGCTGGCATCCTGACCTGCTCTGGCACGCCTGGCCCAGCACCATCCCCCATCTCGGCATCCTGGCCTTTCTGCCCTTCATCGCTTTTGTCATCTTCGTGCTGATCGGTTCGTCCAACGCCGTCAACCTCACCGACGGGCTCGACGGCCTGGCCATCGGCTGCACCATCATCGCCGCCGGCGCGCTCACCGCGCTCACCTACATCAGCGGCAACGTGGTCTTTGCCGACTACCTCGAACTCCAGCACATGCCCAAAATTGCCGAACTGACCGTCTTCTGCGGCTCCATGGTCGGCGCTTCCATCGGCTTTCTCTGGTACAACGCCCATCCGGCGGAAATCTTCATGGGCGACGTGGGCTCGCTGGCCCTGGGCGGGGCCATCGGAACGGTTGCCATCATCATCCGCCAGGAGCTGCTGCTGCCCTTCATCGGCGGCATCTTTGTCATTGAAGCGGCCTCCGTTATTCTTCAGGTGGGCAGTTACAAACTGCGTAACAAGAAGCGAATCTTCAAGATGGCCCCCCTGCATCACCATTTCGAACAAATAGGCTGGAGCGAATCCAAAACCATCGTGCGCTTCTGGATCGGCGCCCTGGTGTTTGCATTGTTTGCTCTCACCACCCTGAAATTGCGTTAAACCAACTCCGCGCGGTGCACAATCAATATGTAGCCCGAGCCTGAGGACAATACCAGATGTTGGAACTCAAAAACAAAAAAGTACTCGTCGTCGGACTGGGTAAATCCGGTCTGGCGGCAGCGTTGTTTCTGCGCCGCCAAGGCGCACAGGTCACGGTCTCCGACGTGCGCTCGGCCGAGGCGCTGGCCAAGGAGATTCCCGCCCTCATTGAAGAGGGCATCATGGTCGAGACCGGCGGCCACGGCCTGCTCACCTTCCGCCGCCAGGACCTGATTGTCGTCAGCCCCGGCGTCCCGTTGGACACTCCCGAGCTGGCGCAGGTCAAAAGCTTCGGCCTGCCGGTCATCGGCGAGCTGGAACTGGCCGGCCGCTTCCTTAAGGGCAAAATCCTGGCCGTCACCGGCTCCAACGGCAAAACCACCACCACCACGCTGCTGGGCGAAATCCTCGCCGCCGGCGGCCTGCCCACGCTGGTCGGCGGCAACATCGGCGTCCCGGTCATCTCCCTCATCGACTCCAGCACCGATCAGAGCTGGTCGGTCCTCGAGGTCTCCAGCTTCCAGCTTGAAACCACCATCGAGTTCCATCCCTCCATCGCCGTCATACTCAACATCACTCCCGACCACCTGGACCGTCACGGCAGCATGGAAAACTATTGCGCGGCCAAGGAGCGCATCTTTGCCCGCCAGACCGCCGAAGACGCCTTGATATTGAACGCCGACAATACGCCCTGCGTAGCCGCCGCCTCGCGCGCGGTTGCGAGGGTCTTCTGGTTCTCCATCGAGAAACCGGTCGAGCAGGGAGCCTGGTTGGGAGATGGCCAGGTGGTCTATCGCGCGATAAAAAGCGCGCGTACGGAAACTGTGATGCCTTCGAGAGGCATTCCCCTCAAGGGCGCGCACAACGTGGAGAATGTGCTGGCCGCCGTAGTCGCCGCGCGCCAGGCCGGTGTGACAGCCGACGTGATTTGCCGTGCCGTCGAGAACTTCCGCGCCGTCGAGCATCGCCTGGAATATGTGGCCACCCGCAACGGCGTCGAGTTTTACAACGACTCCAAGGCCACCAACGTGGACGCCACCTCCAAGGCCATCGCCGCCTTCAACGGCGGCATTCACCTCATCCTGGGCGGCAAGGACAAGGGTTCTCCCTACACTGTACTCGCCGATCTGCTGCGCGCTCGCGTAAGAGCGGTCTACACCATCGGCGCGGCGGCGGCCAAGATCGAATCCGAATTGCGTGGCGTGGTGACCATCCACTCCTGCGAAACCCTGGACAAGGCCGTCGCTGCCGCTGCCTCCGCCGCGAGCCCCGGCGAGGTTGTGCTCCTGGCTCCCGCCTGCTCCAGCTACGACCAGTTTGAAAACTACGAGCAGCGCGGCAGCGTCTTCAAGCAACTCGTCAAGGAGTTGAGGAATTAGGGAACTGTGAAAGGGTGAATGAGTGAAAGAGTGAATGAGTGAATGAGTGAAGCAAGGATAGCGCGGGCGTTTCACTTTTTCACACACACACGCACTCACACTCACACTCATACTCACACTGCCACGAAACTAGGAGCTGAAAACTATGGCCAAGCACGTTGGCGGCGACAAATGGCTGTTCTTCACCACCCTGCTGCTCGTTGTGGTGGGGTTGGCGATGGTCTTTTCCGCCTCGGCGGTCGTGGCTCAGGAGAGATTTCACTCCGCCTACACCTTCGTCGGCAAGCAGGCCGGCTGGGCTCTGGCTGGCCTGGTCTTCATGCTGCTTCTCTCCCGGATCGACTACGCGCGCTATAAGTCTTCGCGCATCATCTACACCCTTCTCTGCGCAACCAGCATTCTCTTGATGCTGGTTTTCTTCTTTCCCAAATCGAACAACGCCCATCGCTGGATTCGCATTCACGGTTATTCTTTCGAGCCGTCGGAGCTCGCCAAACTTGTGCTGGTTCTCTTCCTGGCCTGGTTTCTCTCCGCCCGGCTCGACAAAATGGGCGACTGGAAGAGCACCCTGCCGCGCGCCATCTTCATTCCAGCCGTCTTTATCCTTCTCATTGTTCTCCAACCCGACCTGGGCACCGCTCTGGTACTGGCCGGCGTCACGGTCATCATGCTGTTTCTCGCCGGCATCGATTGGAAGTTCATGGCCGTCGTTGTCGGCGCCACGCTGCCCCCCTTGGCCGGCCTGCTCTTCTGGGTTCCCTTCCGCAATCAGCGCATCCTGGTCTTCAAGCGTTTCTTCCTGAATCCCAACTGTGATCTCAAGGATCTCAAGGAGGTAGGCGCCGCCGGCTATCACACCTGCCAGTCGCTCATCGCCGTCGGCTCCGGCGGCGTCGCCGGTCTCGGCTACATGGATGGCCAGCAGAAGCTCTTTTTCCTCCCCGAGGCCCACACCGACTTCATCTTCGCCAACATCGCCGAGGAGTGGGGCTTCATCGGAGCCATCTGCCTCCTCGCTCTCTTTGCCTTTTTCTGCTATCGCGGCCTGCGCATCGCCTTTCGCTCCCAGGACCCCTTTGCCCGCCTCGCCGCCTTCGGCATCACCATCACCATCATCCTTCAAGCCTTCTTCAACATCAGCGTGGTCATCGCCCTGCTGCCCACCAAGGGCCTTCCCCTGCCGCTCATCTCCTCCGGAGGAACCTCGCTTTTCTTCACCCTGGCCAGCATCGGCATCCTGCTCAACATCAGCCGGAAGGTGGACTGATGTCGAACCTGCGCGTACTCATCGCCGGCGGCGGCACCGGAGGCCACATCATTCCGGCGATGGCTGTAGCTCGCTCGCTCGTCGCCCGCCATTCAGCCGAAATTCTCTTCGTAGGCACGGCGCGGGGCATGGAGTCGCGCCTGGTCCACGAGGCCGGCTTCCATCTGCGCCTCATCGATGTGGGCCAGCTCAAGAACGTCTCCCTGCTAACCAAACTGCGCACTCTACTCGATCTTCCGCGCAGCATCTTCGCCTGCCGAAAGCTCATCCACGACTTCCGCCCCAATGTCGTCTTCGGCGTGGGCGGATACGCCTCCGGTCCGGCGATGGCGGCTGCCCTCTGGCTCAAAATCCCAACCATGGCCTTCGAGCCCAACGCAATGCCCGGTCTCGCCAACCGCCTCGTCGGCAAGCGCGTTCAGGCCGCCGCCGTCAACTTTCCCTCGGCAGCTCGCTGGTTCCGGAACGCCGAGGTCACCGGCATTCCCGTCCGTCCGGAATTCTTCAACCTTGCTCCGCCGCCCGCCAACGCCGCGCCGCACCTCTTGATCTTCGGCGGCTCGCAGGGCGCGCGCATCTTCAACGAGAAGCTGCCCAAAATCATCGTTGCCCTGCTGCACGCAGTGCCTGGACTCACCGTTCTCCATCAGAGCGGCGCGCGCCACTATGAGGCAACCCAGGCCGCCTACGCCGTCACTGGCGCCGACCCAAAGCGCTGGCAGGTCCAGCCTTTTCTCTCCGACATGCCCGCGCGTTTTGCCCAGGCCACGCTGGTGATGGCCCGCAGCGGCGCTTCCACGGTGGCCGAACTGGCTGCCGCCGGCAAGCCCGCGCTGCTGGTGCCTTTTGCCGCCGCCGCCGACGATCACCAGCGCCGCAATGCCGAGGAGATGGTGAAGGCCGGCGCGGCCCTGATGCTCGACGAGCAGGCTCTCGACCTTCCCGGCAAGCTGCTCACCGCTCTCACCAGCCTGCTGAAAAGCCCGGAGGGCCTGGATGCGATGGCCTCCGCGGCTCGCACCCAGGCCCATCCCGGCGCCGCCGAGAGCATCGCCGGCCGCCTCGATGCCCTGGCGAAGTCTACCGCTTGACGATCTTTGCCAGCCGCGGATCATCCCACAGCGGGGTGAATACCGGATCCTTGTAGACATCGGCCATATTCGGGTAGCGCCCGTCTTTGGCCCGGCGCAAATACTCCAGGGCTCCTGTGGTGTTGCCGCGTTTCATATACGACTTGGCAATCAGGTACGAAATCCGGGCGCGCTGCTCCGGCGTCGAAGTCTGAGCGACAATTCCCTCCGGAGTAGTGCTCAGCACATCGGCGTCAAGTTCCAGGGCGCGAGCGTATTCGGTCATGGCGTAATCGACGTTGTTCAGCCCCATCCAGGCTCCCGCTAGGTTGAGATGGGTGTGCGCATTGGTCTCGTCCAGCGCCAGTGCCTGTTTGAAATCGTTGATGGCCGCCTTGTACCGTTTATTCAGAAGCTCCAGGACCCCCATGTTGTTCAGCGGAGCAAAGAACTGAGGGTTGAGCTTCATCGCCTTGCTAAAGTACCTGCGCGCCGATCCCCAGTCCTTCAGTTGCAATTCGGCAATGCCCATCTTGTTATAAAGTTCGGCGCTATCCGTGTTCACCCGAACGGCCGACGCGTAGTGAGAAATCGCTGACTCGTAATCTTTGTGCATGCGGGCCAGGTCCCCTTTTTCCTCTGCCACCCTGGCCGCCTCTATCCTGTCTCTCTTGGCCGCGGCCGAGGCGGGATTCGTCTTTGCGTAAGCGGCCGCGCTCATCAGCAGGCTCATCGCTGCCAGCATCATCACTAGTCTTCTCATGGTTCACCTCTCCTGCGCGGGAGCATTTGGTGGAGCGCTTGCTGGCTCCGGCACTCTGCTCCTTGCATGCATTCCAGTAAAGACCGCCCACGGAAAGCCCGCAACGCTATACCGGCTACCTGCCCGTTACGCCGGGGTTAGAGCGGTTCCTGGCGTAACCGGTCTCCATGCACTGCCAGAGCTTACGACAACACGGCGCGCAGAGCCAGGTGCTTGCCGGGCAGCAAGCGGGCGGGGTTACACGCCGTTACATGCCGGTTTTTCGTGCCTCCTCAACAGTTAAATGCTGGAAATGCAATCAAGAAGCGTTAGCATTACAATCAGTCCGGAGATGGTAACGATGGCGATGGAAGGTCCAGAGCCGGTCGATCTTGAGGCTCAGCGCGCGGAACTTAACGTGGTGCTTCATTCGGAGCACTTTGTTCGCGCCCCCGCGCTCGCTCATCTGCTGTCGTACTTATGCCAGAAGCTTTTTGCCGGCGAAGCCAACCAGATCAAGGAATATTCCGTCGGCGTGGAGGTCTTCCGCCGCGGAGATTCCTTCGATCAGAATGCCGACTCGATTGTGCGCGTCGAGGCCAACCGCTTGCGCAAGCGCCTGGCCGAGTACTACGCCACCGAAGGCGCAGCCCATCGCCTTCAGATTGTTATTCCTGTGGGACAGTATGTTCCGCAGTTCAAATCTGCTGATCCTCAGATTTCAAGCCGGCTGGGAGTCGAGAGCGCCGCTCCCCGCCACGCGGTAACGCGGTTATTCCGTGCCGGCCGCTGGGCGTGGTGGCTGATCGCCGCGCTCGCGCTGCTCTCTGTTGGTCTCGGCTGCGCCCTGCTGATTCTCCGGCAGATGAAGCAGACCGCCGCGCCGGCGGAATCGAATCAGCCCTTTGCCTTGCCCGAGGAATCGCAGCTTGGCCCGCCCACGGGCGAGGAGGTCCGCATTCTGGCAGGCGCGGCGCGCAGCTTCGTCGATCATGCCGGCAAGCTGTGGAACGCCGATTCAGGGTTTGAGGGCGGCAACGCCGTCAAAAGCCCCGTGCAGCACATCTGGCGCACGCAGGACCCTGACTTTTATCGCACCAGCCGTCAGGGACAGTTTCGTTACGCGATTCCACTCAAAAATGGCATCTACGAACTACGCCTGCACTTTGCGGAAACGGTTTACGGCCCGGAGTCCGCCGGAACAGGCGGAGAAGGCAGCCGCCTGATGACTGTGCGCGCCAACGGAAAAACGCTGCTGACCCGCTTCGATATCGTGGCCGACGCCGGAGCCAGCCGCACCGCCGATGTCAAAGTATTCACCGGCATCATGCCCGCGCCGGATGGACTGCTGCATCTGGAGTTTGTTGGCGACGACGGCAAGCAGGCCACACTCTCCGCTATCGAGATTCTGCCCGGCTTCAGGGGACACATCCGGCCCGTGCGCCTGCTGGCCCGCCAAACGCCCTATTACTCCAACGACAGCCACTGGTGGAGCCCGGATAATTACTTTCAGGGTGGTCAAATGGCGGCCTATACAGTCCCGGTCAAAGGGACCGACGATCCTGAGCTCTACGAAACCGAGCGCTGGGGAAACTTTACATATGCGATTCCCGTTTCGCCGGGAACATACTCGGTCGTGCTGCATTTCGCCGCGCGCCACGGCGACGGGGCCTCATCCGACTCCGGCGAGAACCGGCAGCCGGTCGCCCACGTCTTCGATGTCTTCTGCAATGGAAATGCGCTTCTCAAAAACTTCAACCTTGCCCGCGAAGCGCGGCAGACCGATGTCGTCACGCGCAAATTCACAGACCTGAAGCCCAATGCCCAGGGAAAATTGCTTCTCAGCTTCGTTCCGCTGGACGGCTATGCTACCGTGACGGGCATTGAAGTCCTTCCGCAGTAATCCTGCGCGCATACCCGGAAATTCCGCGGGTTAGAGTATTTTGCCTGTTGGTAGTGAGTCGATTTCCGATTGCCTGAACAGTATCGATGGGTCGCGAACCTGTAGCGCCGGCCTCCCGGCCGGCTGTAGCGTGGACCTCCTGGTCCACGCCGCACTCTACGCTATCCATTAAAAATGCTCTACATCTTCAAAGCAACAAAAAAGCCCGCCTGCCGAAGCAGGCGAGCCTTTTCGAAGGGAAAAAACCCTAAGATTTACCGATGTCCGCCGCCGTGGCCGCCGCCGCTGAAGCCGCCCATATGCCCGCCGCCGCTAAAGCCGCCTGCATGCCCACCGCTGAAGCCGCCTGCATGCCCGCCGCTGAAGCCGCCCACGTGGCCACCGCCTGCACGACCGCCACTAAATCCGCCGCGTGATCCGCCGCGTGGAGCGGAGTAGCCGCCCCTGGAACCTATATTGCCGCGCCCCGCAACGCCGCCGCGAGAATTCCCGCCGTAAGCCGAATGGCCGGCAACTCCGCTGGACGCGCCGCGCCCCGCAACACCGCCGTGAGCTCCGTAGCCGTGTCCTCCGTAGCCGCCACGACCGCCCCAGCCGCCACGACCACCCCAGCCATGACCCCAGCCCCAGCCCCACCATGGCCCAACGCCGATGAACACGCCGTTCATAAACCAGCCCGGCCCGTAATATCCGTAAGGAGCGCAGGCATAGGGATAATAAGAGTAATAGCCCCACGCGCATGCCGGTGGACCGTAGACGACCGGAGCAGCAACCAGCGCGGGGCCGACCCCAATATCTTCCTCTACATCCTGGGCCATTGCCGTTACCGCGAACGGCGCCATCAGCAACATTGCAATCATAAACAGCCGGAATCTCCGCATCATATCCTCCTCGTGCTGACCTGTCCCGCTTCGATTAAACCGGGGAACTGTAATCAACCCCGTCCTCAGCACTGCCGGCTCATGGGCTTTTCTTCCCATCCGGCTTCTGTATTCTCAGACAACATTTTCGCAGTTTAGTTGCGGTCCGCTTCAAGAAAATATTACTCCGGCTGCGCGCAGGTTCTACAGCGGTTCTAATTGGCCAGCACCGCCCGGTAGCGCACCTTGCCCTTTTTCACCTTCGCGATGGCCTCATTAGCCTGGGCCATGGGGAAGGATTCCGTCGTAGCTTTGACCCCGTGCCGCGCTGCCACGTCCAGCATCTCCCTGAGACGATTGGGGCTTCCTATCGGGCTGCCGCACACGGCACGCTGGCCGCTGATGAGCGGAAACGCCTGCAGGCTGACCGGCTCCGGCGGAACCCCCACAATGCACAGCGTCCCGGTAGGCCGCAGCGCCTGCACATAGGCTTCCCAATCCTGGTTGGCGCTGCTGGTGCTCAAAATCAAATCCATCGAGCCGGCCATCTCCTTCATGGCCTTTAAGTCCAGCGAATTCACAAAGTTATGCGCTCCCAGCGCGCGCGCCTCTTCTTCTTTCTCCACCGAGGAGGAAAACGCCGTTACCTCCGCGCCAAAGGCCCGCGCAAACTGGATGGCCAGGTGTCCCAGCCCGCCGATGCTCACAATGCCCACCCGCGACGACGGGTTCACGCCGTGGATGCGCAGCGGGTTATAGACGGTGATCCCGGCGCACAGCAGCGGTGCTGCCCGCTCGCTTTCCAGCGCCTCGGGAATCGGAATCACAAAGCGCGCATTTGCGCGCACCAGGTCCGCATATCCGCCGTGCCGATGGACGCATGTCCCCTCGGATGCGGGGCAAAGGTTCTCCATTCCCCGGCTGCACCATTCGCACACCCCGCAGGAGTTTGACTGCCAGCCCAGGCCCACGCGCTGGCCTGCCTCCAGAGACCGCACTTCGGCGCCGGCTGCCGTCACCGTGCCGATAATCTCGTGGCCGGGAATAAACGGATACTGGCTGATGCCCCAGTCGTTGGCAATCAGGTGGAGGTCGCTGTGGCAGATTCCGCAGTGGGTGATTGCAATCTCCACCTCATGGATTCCCAGCTTGCCGGGGTCGTACTTGAAGGCCAACAGTTCGGCGCCTGCCGCATGTACTGCAAGTCCTTGAATATGAGTCATGATGAGTTCTGGATCCTCGTTTGGGGAATAGCAATCATCACGGCAAAAGCGGGTGCGGGGAGCCGTGGTGATAGTTGGCGGTAATCTGTTTCCGCTCTCTCTAGTTTAAACCGCCTCCCGCTTCAATGCGCAGGTTGAGCAGTTGAAAACCGCTCAGAACCCCTCCGGCGGGCGCATCGGCTTCCAGCTCCGCCGACTCCCCTTTCCGGCTCGCATCCCGCGAGGCGCACAGCGGCTACCGCCTGTCTTTACGAAAATGGAAGAGATGTGGGGGACTGGCATCCACCTGCCGACCTAGCCGGATTGCCTGGGGAGTGAATCCGCGCATCGACAGGGGCCTCTCCGTGGCTTGCATGTGTGCATACAACGACATATTTCCCATCGCTACTGGCGATTTTGTGTGCGCATAGAAGTGCACGTTATTCTGCTAAAAAGGTAGTTTTTCTTCGTATTTTCGCCATATTATACGAACAACGCGCTAACTTATTATTTATGAACAGGTTAAAGCAATTTATCCGGCAATTCCAGCTGGAAATTTTGTGGACTTGACCTAGTCATGACCTAGTCAGGTTGACAGATTTTTGTGAGGTGAATTTCAGAGACAGAAGACTAGGGTTTGCGAAGCGGCCTCTTGCGTCGCATGGAGGAGTGGCCGGCGTCCTGACCGTGCGGCATCGTCGCCAGCGATTCGCCGGGATAGAGAATGGTGACTCCGGGATTGCGCAGGCTCTCTCCGGCAAGGAACTCTCCAAAGACGCCCGCGTGGGCCTTCAGATATCTGCGCAACTCCTCGCGGATCACCCCGCCGCCGCCCGTCGATCCGTAGCCATGAATCACCTCCAGGCGTCCGTGGTAGCCCGAGCGCACGCAGTGGTTGTAGAAGCGCACAAACTCCCGCAGCGCCTCCGCCACCGTGAAGTTGTGAAGATCGATGGATCGAGTCTCGCTCATCGCGCTGATTACTTTAGTCCCTATTCCCTAGTCCCTACTCCCTGTCTTTTTCCACGCCTGCTCGACGTAGCTGTCGGTCATGCCGGCAATGTAATCGGCGACGGTGCGCTCCAGGCCCTCGGCGGGAATCTCCGCCTGGTGATCTGCGGGCAGCAGGCCGGGTTCCTTGATGAGCGCCGAGAACAATTCCCGGATAATCTCTGCGGCGGTGGCGTGCTCCTCCTCCATGCCGGGGGATTCGTAGAGGTTCGCATAGAGAAACTTCTTGGCGGCCATGCGCGCTGCCTCCATCTCCGGGCTCAGAGCCACAAGCCGCCGGGGCGCGCGGCGAATCCCGTCCAGTGTTGTCGCGCCCACGGCTGTGACCTGCCTGTGCGTCTCTTCCATCAGATCCGTGACCAGCGCGTCGAGAACGCGCTTCAGCGTCTCGTAAACCGCCAGCTTCTGCGGAGCGGCAAAGTAATCGCGCAGCACGGCGTCGTGGAAGCCGCGAAAGAGGCTCACCTCCTCGCGCACCTGGCCAAGAGAGAGAATGCCTGAGTCGAGTCCGTCGTCAAGGTCGGCAGTCAGGTAGGCGATCTCGTCCGTCAGATCGATGAGCTGGGCTTCGAGGGGAGGGAACTGATCGAGAAAGTACTCGGCCAGTTCCGGGTGCTCGCTGCCGGAGTAGTCGCGGGAGTGCTTGACGATGCCCTCGCGCATCCCCAGAGTCAGATTCAGCCCGCGAAAGCCAGCATAGCGCTCCTCGAACCAGGTAACGATGCGCAGGGCGTGCAGGTTGTGGTCGAAGCCCAGGCCAAAGCCGTGCAGGCATTGGTCGAGCGCCTTTTCGCCTGCGTGGCCGAAGGGCGGATGGCCGATGTCGTGCGCCAGCGCCAGCGCCTCGGTCAGCTCCTCGTTCAGACACAGCGCGCGGGCCACGGTGCGGGCAATCTGGGTGACTTCAAGAGTATGGGTGAGGCGGCTGCGGAAGTGGTCCGATGGGGAATCGACGGCCAGACGCCGGAAGACCTGCGTCTTGCCGGCCAGGCGGCGAAAGGCGCGCGCGTTGAGAATGCGCGCGGCATCGCGGGCAAAGGGCGTGCGATAAGGGTGCAGCGGCTCCGGATGCGCGCGCAGCGTCAGCTCGCCGTCCGCGTGAACGGCAATCCCCGCGGGCAATGCGTAGTTCGATTTGGCTTCAGGAAGCGTCATCGCCGAAAACTCTAAGCCTCATCTTGGTTATACCGCTTTTCATGGGCCTGAAGGCCCATGTTCCCTCCGTTGGCCTATATTCTCAAGACCAGTTCATTCAACGATAAGGTAGAGATGAGATTTTGCCGGCCCATCAACGGTCACCTTGATCTTGTTCTCTTTTTGCAGTTGAATGGTTCGCATCAGAAATTCCACGTTCTGGTTAACTTCGGTGGACTGAATGATGGTCAAGCCATTGATCTCGACCTTGGCGCTTGTCACCCGATTGCTTCCATCGCGGTCGCCGTTGACGATGGTGAGCTGATAGTTAGGCACCGGCGTCTGGTGCATGTCGATATAGTTGATATTCCCGTTCCAGTGACCCTCCATAGTCTCGTTCCAATTTGCCGGCTGCGGTTCACATTGATAGAGAAGCAAGAAAGTTTTGGCCTTTTCGTAGGCGTTACCGTTGTACCGGAAAAAGAGTGTCGTTCCTGTTGCTGTGATACCGTCATCTTTCGGAAAATGATCGAAGTCTCCATTGTTCCCGATAATCTGCATCGCGCCCCGGTGATCGACATCAACGATACGTGAGGTATACATATTGGTAATGAGGGGCAGATCGACCCTGGGAATGGCGCCTCCCGACTGGAGAGCCGTGATGTTCCGGAGTTTTTTGCCATCCCAAAGGAAATACCAGTCTTGCCCATCAAAAGAAATCTCCACCGTTTTTGCCAACAGCGTATCTAGCTGCGCATGATCATCCAGATTAACTATCGAAGCATCGCATGGTCCACCCCCAAGATCGAATTGATGAATTTTGTTTGTATGATGCGGCCAGTTGTCTTGCACGGCGTCAACGACCTGTGCTGTACCAGCTTGGTATGAGAGCATGGCAACTTCGACGCCATTTCCGCTGTACGCTGCGGCAATCAAATTCGGTGTTCCGTCCGTATTCTGACTGAACACCGCCGCGCATGTGTCATAGGGGTTCACAGGTGCGCCTAAGCCCGATGGCGGGACTCCCACATATCGAAGTCCCTGCGGGAACGCTGCTTCCACAGCCTGTATTACCGCGGGACTTGGCTGCTGATCGGAGTTCTGTGCCGAAAGCGCAAGTGTCGCAGCCAGGACAAAACCGATTAGGGCGTGTAGTTTGAATTGCCGCGTCATTGCTGGCCTCCTATGGCGAAAATTATGCCAGTTGGGCTTGGTTCAAATATCAGGCACCCTATTCCCTATTCCCTATTCCCTGTCTTCAGCACTCCAGATTTGCCCGCCGCAGCTTGACCCCATCCAACCGCCCCAGCAGCGTCACACCGATGCGGGCGGGGTCAAAGAGCCGCTGCGCCATGGCCTGCACCTGGGCCGCGTCCACCTGGTTGATGCGCGCGATAATCTCGTCTACGGAGATGAACTTGTGGAAGTACATCTCCTGGCGCGCCAGGTTGGCCATGCGCGCGTTGGAGCTTTCCAGACCGAGCAGGATGTTGCCCTTGACCTGGTCCTTGGCGCGGGTCAGCTCTTCCTCGTTCAGCGCCTCCTGCTTCAGCTTGCGGAACTCCTCCAGGATCAGCTTCACCACCTCCAGGCCTTTGCCCACCGAGGTGCCGGCAAAGACGCACAGAGTTCCGGTATCGCGGCAGGGGCTCATGTCGGAGTAGATTGAATACGCCATGCCCCGCTCCTCGCGGATCTTCTGGAACAGGCGTGAACTCATGCTGCCGCCCAATACGGTATTCAAAATCAGCGTGGCGTAACGGTTCTCGTCGGTTATGGGCGGGGCTGGCACGCCCAGGCAGATCTGCACCTGTTCCAGGGATTTTTTGTGGCGCAGCACAATGCGCGCGCTGGCCTCGGGCGCGGGCAGCTCATGGAGCGTTTCGCCGCCCGCCAGCGAGGAGAACTTGCGCGCCACGGTCTCGGCAAACTCCTCATGTTCCAGGTTGCCGGCCGCTGAAAAGATCATGTTGCCGCCGTGAAAACGGTCGCCGTGATAGGCGAGAAGGCTCTCCCGATTCAGCCGCGCAACCGTCTTGGAGGTGCCCAGAATCGGACGGCCCAGCGGATGGTCCTTCCAGAAGGCCTGCATGAACAGCTCGTGAACCAGAATCTCCGGGTTGTCCGCGTCGAGCTTGATCTCCTCCAGAATCACGCCGCGCTCGCGCTCTATCTCCGGCGCGTCGAAGACCGGGTTCAGCACCAGGTCGGCCAGCACGTCCAGAGCAACGGGCACATGCTCGGCCAGCGACTTGACGTTGAAACAGATGGTCTCCTTGCCGGTGAAGGCGTCCAGGTTGCCGCCGATGGAGTCCATCTCCCGGGCAATCTGCTGCGCGCTGCGGGAACGTGTGCCCTTGAAGAGCATGTGCTCCACGAAATGCGAGATGCCGTTCATCTCCGCCGGCTCGCACCGGGAGCCGGATTTGATCCACACCCCCATGGCCACCGAACGCATATACTCCATCCGCTCGGTCAAGACGATCAGCCCGTTCGGCAGTACGGTGCGGCAAAGATTGCGCTCGGTCGTCATCGGCCTCCAGTCTTTAGATTGTAGGTCAAGGCGGGCTGGCGCGGTGTGGGGCTGCACTTAGGATGCGAATGCATCGTGAAGGCTGAATGCTCTATTCTGAGCCTACAGCGGTTCTCCAATTGCTGTACCCCGAAAGCACGGTGCCGAGTGGCTTTTTCCTCAAGAAAAAGCCACCTTTCACAGAGTTGACCAGAGTACGTGAATTGGAGAACCGCGCAAGCCATGAGCGATGATTCGAGCCAATTCGCGCCACTGGAAGCTTCTGGCCCGGCGTGCGCAAGCCAGCACTCAGCGGAGAGCCAAACGCTCTTCGGCCTCGACGCCGGGGCGCTGGCCGCTTGCATGGCCGCTGCGGGCGAGCCGGCCTGGCGCGGCCGCCAGTTAGCCGAAGCCCTGTATCGCCAACGGGTTACGGAACTGGATGCGATAACGACGCTGCCCAAGGCTCTCCGTCAGCGCCTCGCCGGCGAAGGCTGGCAGGTGGGCCGGCCAGGAATCGTCCAGGTCTTCAAATCCGCCGACAGCACGGAACGCTACCTGGTCGAGTGCCCGGCTAGCGATGGCCTGACAGTGGAAACTGGGGTGGTCGAAACCGTCTGGATGCCGGAGGGCGACGACGGCGAATCCGGCGACGAAACGGACCCATCGAACGAATCTGCGAAACAACGCCAATGCGCCACGCTCTGCGTCTCCAGCCAAATCGGCTGCGCGGTCAACTGCCAATTCTGCCTCACCGCCAGACTCGGCCTCCAGCGCAACCTCACCGCGGGCGAGATCGCCGGCCAGGTGCTGGCTGTCTTTGACCGTCACGCCGTCGAGGTGGGTCGCGACCGCGTGAACCTGGTCTTCATGGGCATGGGCGAGCCGTTCCTCAACTACGACAACTTCATGGGAGCCGTCCGCCTGCTCGTCCGTGAAGTTGGCCTGAGCCCGCAACGCATGACGGTCTCCACCTCCGGCATTGTTCCCGGCATCGAGCGCTTTGCCCTGGAGCCCCCGGAGTTCCGCCCCAAGCTGGCCATCAGCCTCAACGCGCCCAACGACGCGATCCGCGGTGAGATCATGCCCATCAACCGCAAGTGGCCGATTCAGTCCGTGATCGACGCCGTGCGCCGTATTCCACTCCGCCCCCGCGAGCGCCTCACCTTCGAGTATGTCCTGCTGGGCGGCGTCACCGATAGTTCCCAGGACGCCGCCGAGGTCGCCCGCCTCATCCGCCGAACCGGCTTGCCGGCCAAGGTCAACCTGATCGCCTGGAATCCCGGCCCTGATTTCCACTACACAACTCCAAGACCAGAGGCTGCGGAGCGGTTCCGTAAAACGCTGATTGACGCGGGCATCCCGGCTTACGTGCGCAAGCCGCGAGGCCGCGATATCTACGCCGCATGCGGACAGTTGAAGCGGACAGTGGAGGGGTGAAGATCGTATGCGAAAAAGGGGCATCTCCGCGCGTTATATGAAATATGATATAGTTTCTTGGTGAAAGAATACGTGCAAATCCGCTGGGCGGGCGATGCAAAGGATGTGCTGAGCGCCTTTCCAGATGCGGTGAAGGGCGTCTTTGGATACTCCCTGCGCAGACTGCAAAAGGGACTTCTCCCGGATTGCGATGCCCGCCGGATGGAATCGGTTGGCAAGGGCGTTTGGGAACTGAAAACCGCCGATGAACGCACCAGGTATCGGGTAATATACCTGACGCGGATCGGTGATGAGCTTTTTGTTTTGCACGCCTTTGAAAAAGACAGCCGAAAGACGGACCGGCGCGATTTGGAAATTGCAAAATCCCGCTTGAGATCGATTCTAGAGGAGTTGAGGAGTAGGAAAGAGGAAGGCTATGGCCAAAATGACTAGTGCGATAACTCATGTAACTCGCGGCGATGTCCTGGACGATCTGGGCTTTTCACGCTCCGAGGCAACGGCGCTGAAGTTCAAGGCAGACCTGCTGGACGCAATCCGCGAAGAGGTTGAGCGGAGAAAGTACACTCAGAGGCAATTGGTGGACATCCTCGACGAGCATCAGCCTGCCGTCAGCAATTTGCTCCAGGGGAAGATCGATCAGGTGAGCATCGAAAAGCTACTGCGTTATTCCGACCGCCTGGGGATGCGCGCGCGGCTCAAAGTCCTTCCCGCCCTCCGAGCTGTGGCCGCCGCTTGATGGTTGAGTTGCACCCTTTTCTCGCTTTTCCTGATAACTAAAGCCCTCTCAGCGCGCTGTGCTTCGCGGCACGCCCAGCGTAGTCAGCTTGGATTTCGCCTGCGTGGCCTCCGGGGTTTGCGGATGGCGCTTGACGAGTGATTTCAGCTCGGCGATGCCTGCCTCCCTTTTGTTCAACTTCAGCAGCGACAGCCCCTTGTGCAGTTGCGCCGCCGGAGCCTTCGAGCTGCCGGGAAAGCCTTCCACCACGGCAGTGTAATCCTTCACCGCCTCCGAATAGTTTTTCTGCAGATAGGCGATCTCGCCCAGGTAAAACTGCGCATCCCCGGCCAGATCATCCTTAGGATAGTAGTGAATCACGTCCTGGAACTCATCGCTGGCCACCTCGTACTTGGCGGCGTGAAAGTCCCGTATGCCGGCCTGGAAAGTATCCTTGAGCGGCGGCGTCTGCGCGACGGCCACCCCGGCTGCGGCAGGTCCGCCCGGACCACCGGGTACAGCCGCCACGGGCGCGGGCGGAGTCTGGATGTTCTGCAACTGCGCCTGCATATCCTGAATCGATTTATCCAGCTTGGCGATGCGCGACTTCAACTCGTCCACCGAGTCGTTGAGCGCCTGCACCTGGCCGGAGGCGGTTTCCAGCTTGCCGCTGGTCGCGTCGTTCTGGGCGGCGATCTTCTGCTGCAGCGTGTTTACCGTCGCGGACATCTGGTTGGCGCTGTCCGCGGTTTGCTCGGCCAGATGTTGCAGCACGGCAAAGCGCGTGTCCATGGTGGTCTGAAGCCGCTGCACCATGTCCAGCAGTTGCTGCACCTGGGTTTGCAGCGCGACGATCTCATTCGAGGTCGAGCTGGCGCGCGCCGGCGTCGAAAGGGAAACGAGCATCATGGCGGCCGCTGCCGCCGCAAGAAAACGATTGCGAAGTCTTCTGATTTGCATGATTCACCTATGAAGAATAGCTAACAGCCGTCAGCTATCAGCTAACAGTTGAAGGCTGATGGCTGATGGCTGATAGCTGATAGCTCAATTTTACCTTTCCGGCGTGAATCCGCCGCGGCGGTTCTGTTGCCAGCACTCCTCGGTCGATTCGGAACAGAAGGGCTTCTCCTTGCCGTAGCTGACTACGCGGATGCGGTTGGCCGCCACCCCTGCGGTCACCAGGGCATTCCTGGCCGCATCGGCCCGGCTTTGTCCCAGCGCCAGGTTGTACTCGTTGGAGCCGCGCTCGTCGCAGTAGCCGCCAATGACCACCTTCACTTCCGGATGGCTCACCAGGTAGGAGGCGTCGCGGGAGAGCGTGGCCTGCGCGTCGCCGCGGATATCGTACGTGTCGTAGTCGAAGAAGATGTCCTGCACATTGGCCTTGAACTGCTCCTCCGCGCTTAGGGTGCTGTTGGGCACCATCACGGCGGGAGGCCCGTTCACCGTCACCCGCGCCGTGGCTTCGGCCGTGCCGCCGTTCCCTTTGGCCACCAGGTGATAGGTGGTCGATTCCGCCGGGGTCACGGTCTTCACGCCCGAGCTGGGCACGTCGCCGATGCCATCGATGGAGACGGTGGTGGCATTGGTCGTCTGCCAGCTCAGTTGAACCTGGTCGCTGGCCGAGATCAGCGCCGGAGTTGCCGTGATCTGCGCAGTGGGCGCAGACACAATCATCGGAGCCGTCTCCTCAGCGGATGTCGGTTTGGTCTTGGTGCCGCAGCCGGCAACAGCTAACAGGCTGACAAGAAGAACTACAGGTACCGCAATGCGATTAAATCGTTTCAATGGATTACTCCTTCCGAGGTATTCATGGTCAACATAAACATGATAGTGCAGACCCCGTGGTTGTTCCATGCTGCCAGCCTCGCAGGCCGGTGAGCGCGCCCCGAGGCCTACTTCCAGCTCCAGTTAGGCATAAAATTCTCGCCCGTCTGGGTGAGTTGATGCTGTTCGGTGCCGTCTGCCAGCATCGACCAGATTTGGTGGCTGTGTGAGCCCATCGACCGCTCAAAAACGATGTGCCTGCCGTCGGGCGCCCAGGAAGGGAAGTCGTTGCTGCCCGCATCATGAGTCAGTTGCAGCCAGCGCCTGCTGACAATGTCCATCACGTAGATGTCCTGCCCGCCGGGCGCGCCCGGGCCGTACTTGCGGTTCCAACTGAAGGTCAGAAACTGTCCGTTGGAGGCCCACGAGGGCGAGATCGCATAGCCCGAGTCGGTCAACCGCTGCACGTTGGCCCCGTCCTGGTCCATGGTGTAGATCTGCGGCAACCCGGTGCGCCCGCTTACCCACGCCAACTGCGCGTTGGTCCGCGGATTCCAGGTGGGCCCTACGTTGGGTCCGGCGAAGTTGGTCAGCTTGTGCAGATTGCCGCCGTTGGCGTCCGCCGCCCAAATCTCTGGATTGCCGGAGCGCGACGACGAGAAGGCAATCTTCGACCCATCGCTCGACCAGGCCGGAGACTGGTTGCTGCCCCCGGCCGTGCCCGCCGGAAAGTTCACCAGCCGGTTCAGTTCCAGCGAGTACATCCGGATGGCCCATCCTTCGCGGCCCAGGGATGCAAAGGCGATGCGCGTATTGTCCGGCGAGATGCGCGGCGAGAGCGAGATGCTGCCCAGATGCGTAACCTGATGCTGGTTTTGCCCGTCGTAATCCATCGCCCAGATCTCTTTGCTGCCGCTGCGCGAGCTGACAAAATAGATCTTTGTCTCGGCGATGCCGTTGATGCCGCCGCCCAGCCGCAGGATGATCTCATCGGCAAACCTGTGCGCGATGGTCCGCGCCATATCCGGGCTGGCCGCCTCGTTGTACTGCTTGCCCAGCACCTGGGGATTGGCGGAGTTGCGGGTGTCATCCAGCCAGCCATAGACTGCCAGCCGTCCATTGGCTACCGAAAGTGTGCCGAAGGCCACCATGGCCGCGTTGGCCGGCGCCGCCGACCACTGCGCCAGGTTGATCTCCTGCGGCGACCCCGGCGTGGCCTGCGGCGACAAGCTCTTGGACACGATGTCGAAGATGCCCGCGTTGGCCAGGTCGCTGTAGAGCGTGTAGTCAAAGGCCGTTTTCAATGCCGGTGTCTGCGGATCATTACTGCCGGGCTTAAAGTTCGCGCTGGCCAGGCGGATGCGCTCGTTGCCCAGGTTGGAACCGGTGCGAATCCAGTCCTGGGCCGCCATGGGAATCGTTGCCAAAGCTGACAGAACAATCAGCAAACTGAAAAATATCCGGGAATATGCCTTCATCGGAGGTGCAATCCTTCCTCGGTAAAAATGTGGCCCGGCTTTCAGGCTCGGGATGCGAACCGCCTTGCCGGTCTGCAACCTTGCTCCCCTTGCAGAAATGAGCCGCTCTCGTTCACAACTCCATTTTACGTCCGCGCCGCCCTATGCCCGGCACAATCTGATAGCGTGACCGCTTGAATCTGTATTGGCGGGAATGTAGCGCCGGCCTCCCGGCCGGCTGTAACGTGGGCCTCCTGGCCCACGTTCGCTCATTCGATAGAACATCTTCGTCCGGTCACGGCCCTAGTACTCACAATAGAAAGACGTCATCACCGTGCTTTTGTTATATTGCGCGGGCAGCGCGCCGAAGGTGTCCACGCGCTTGGCGGCCCGCAGGCAGGAGCGGTCCAGAGTCTGGCTCCCGCTGTTCTGGCTCATCTCCACGTTGCTCACGCTGCCGTCGCGGTGAATGGCGAACTGGATATAGGCCCTGGATCCCCGCGGCGTTTGCGGGTCCACCTCCTGCTTGTACCAGTTGGAGGACATCTTGGTGTTGACGCCGCGCACATAATAGCTGAACAGAGAGCCGAAGTCGCTGTCGCTGACCGTCGTCTGTCCGCTGGTAAAGCCCTCCGGCTGGATCGACCGCGCCATCGTCGAACTCGTCTGCTCGCCGTACCGGGCCAGGTTATCCTCCTTCGGCTCAGGCTGCTTTGCCTTGCGCGTGTTCTTCTTGGGCTTGTGCTTGCCGCTGATAGCCAGCGTGCTCTCGTCTACCGCGTGTTTGGTCTTGGGAGCGGGCTCGGCCGCCGCCTGGCTGGGCGTATCGGTGGCCAGCACATTCTGATTAAGAGGCTGATCGGAGGGCAAGGGAAGGGCGCTGACCATGCTCACCTGGATCGCCCCGCTTCCCGCGCCGCCCCACACGTTGTGATGAAACAGGCCGGCAAATAGCCCATAGGTCAGCAGGACTGCGGCCAGCGCGCCGTGCAGCACGAGCGATCCCGCCGCCGGGGCCATCATCGGCTCCGCCGAGGAGACTATCTCCTGCTCCAGTTGCTCACCGCCATCCAGTAGGCTGTCCATGTTCTATTCCGATTACCCTGCCTGTCCGCTGACTCCCTGACTCGCTGACCCGCTAGTTCTTTGGCCGTTTGAAAACGTTCCATTTGGAAATGTAGCGCCGGCCTCCCGGCCGGCTGTAACGTGGGCCTCCTGGCCCACGTTCGCTCATTCGATAGAACATCTTCGTCCGGTCACTGCCCTAGTTTCCGCCCGCCGCCTTCGTGTCCAGCGGCTGCGTCACAATCGAAATGTTGGTGATTCCCGCCTGCTTCACCGCGTCCATCACCGTGGCAAACGCGCCAAACGGAACCCGCTCATCGGCTCGGAGATAGATCACCTGGTGGGCCGGATCGCTGCCCGGCTGGTGCAGCCTCCCCGGCAGTTCATGAATGTTGACCGGCGTATCGCCCAAAAACACCTGCTGGTCGTGGTTGATGGTCACCACCAGCCGCTGCTCGGTAATCTCCCGCACCGTCCGAGTCTTGGGCACGGCCACTTCAATGCCCGACTGCAAAACCGGCGCGGTGATCATGAAGATGATCAGCAGCACCAGCACCACGTCCACCAGCGGCGTGATGTTGATCTCCGCCAGTGAGCTCTGCGTCTGGCCCTTGATATTAGTAAAGGCCACGGTCTACCTCCCGGGCGGCATCCCTGGCCGGTTCACGAACCCCTTCAGCGTTCACCGCCCGCGCGGCGCCCGCGCGCACCGGAATCTCTTCCAGCGCATTCAGCAGCTCGCGGCAAAAGTCGTCGATGGTGGCGGCAAAGACCCTGATCCGCGACGTGAACTGGTTGTAGGCCACCAGCGCCGGAATGGCCACAAACAGCCCCGCCGCCGTGGTAATCAGCGCCTCGCTGATGCCCGGTGCCACCGCCCGCAGCGTCGCCGCGCCCGCCGTGCCCAGCCCGTGAAAGGCGTCCACAATCCCCATCACCGTGCCGAAGAGCCCCACGTACACGCTGATCGACGCAATTGTTCCCAGCCAGGTTAGCCGCCGCTCCAGGCTGGTCACCGCCTCGCTGGCCGCTGTCTGCGCCGAGCGCTCCAGCGCCCCCAGGTTGCGCGGTGGCCCTCCCAGGCCGCCCGTCTGCCGCCTGTAGGTTTCGTACACCTCGTCGAAAACCTGCGCCAGCGGGCTTGCCTTGCACTGCACTGACACCACGGCCATCTCCTGCAACCGGCTGGCGGTGCGGAAGGCGCGCACAAACTGCTGGCTCTCCCGCCTCGCCTTGCGGAAGGCGAATATCTTGCCCAGAATCACGGCCCACGAGTAGATGCTGGCAACCAGCAACAGCGCCAGCACAAACATGGCTACCGGGCCGCTGTTTTGGATCATCTCCACCAGCGCGCTGGAGCCCAGCGATAGCGGCGTACCCTGGCCCGCGCCGCTCTCAGGCGGCAGTTGAAAGACAAAAGCAGCTATTAAAATCGGCGTTCACCTCATCTATAACGGTAGCAGACGCCATGCCCCGCTCCAAGTTATCCATAAGGTGCGCGCAAGCGCTTTTCCCCTCCATTCCCATGCCGGAACTCCGGCCTAACCTGCTATGCTGCGCTCGGATTCCCCTTGCGGCTTCTCTGCGCTGATCCGCCAGGGGAGGCCAATTCTGCCGTAGAATGGACCCCACCATGCTCGTCGAACTGCGCGCTGAAAATTACGCCGTCATCGATCACGCCATCGCCAACTTCGGCCCCGGCCTCAACCTGCTCACCGGCGAAACCGGCGCGGGCAAATCCATCCTGGTCGACGCCCTCGCGCTGCTCATGGGCGGTAAATCCTCCGCCGAGCTCGTCCGCCACGGCGCTGACAAGGCCGTCCTGGCCTGCGTCTTCGAGTCTACGCCCCACGCCGAGACCATCCTCGAAGAAAACGGCATCGACTCCGCCGGCTCCGATGTCATCCTCCGCCGCGAGATTTCTGCCGCCGGCAAGGGCCGCGTCTTCGTCAACAACCAGCCGGCCACCGTCGCCGTCCTCCGCCAACTGGCCCCCGAGCTGGCCCTGGTTCACGCCCAGAGCGAGAGCCTCAGCAGCTTCGACCAGGCCCAGCAGCGCATTCTCCTCGACCGCTTCGCCGGCCTCTCTACCGATGCCGTCGCTGAGGCCTACGCCCGCTGGCACGCTGCTCAGGAAAAGCTCAACGACCTTCTCCTCGGCGAGCAGGACCGCCTGCGCATGGTCGATCTGTGGAGCTATCAGAGCAAGGAAATCAACGACGCCCATCTCCAGCCCGGCGAGGATGAGGCCCTGGAAACCGAAAAGCGCGTTCTGGCCAACGCCGAAAAGCTCTATGCCGCCGCCATGGGCGCATTCGACGAGCTTTACGAGGGCGGAGCATCGGCCGAGGTTGCCCTGCGCGCTGCCCTGCGCAACGTCGAGGAGCTGGCCCGCTACGACGCGCGCTTCACCGACTCCGTCCAGCAGCTTGCTGCCGCCCGCGCTGCCATCGGCGACATCGGCTCCAGCCTGCGCGATTACGCCGAGGCCATCAACGCCTCGCCCGAGCGCCTGGCCGCAATCGAAGACCGCCTGGCCCTCATCGACCGCCTCAAGCGCAAGTACGGCAAGACCATCGCCGAGGTCGTCAGCTTTGGCGAGGAGGTCAGTCGCAAACTGGCCGAGGTCGAGGACCGCGACGAAATCCTCAAAACTTTACGCGCCGAGCTCGCCGCCGCCGCCTCAGCCTATCGCGCCGCCGCCCACTCCCTCACCGCCGAACGCAAGACCGCCGCCGCCAAACTCGCCAGGCTCGCCGAAACCCAGATCAACTCCCTCGCCATGAAAACCCGCTTCGAGGTCGCCGTCCATTCCGCCGATGACCTTCAACAATCGAAGGGCGGGGAATCGGGTTTTAGCACAAACTCCGAGCGAGCGAATAGCGAGCAGTTGGCCACACCGCAGGTGTCCCACTGGACCGCCTCCGGCTGGGACATCGTCGAATACCGCATCGCCACCAACCCCGGCGAGCCGCTCAAGCCGCTCGATGAAATTGCCTCCGGCGGCGAGATGTCCCGCGTTATGCTGGCCCTCAAAGTCAGCGTCGAGGAGGGCCAGGCAAAACCGAATCAAGCCAAGTCCAAAACCAAAACCCCCACCCCCCGGACACTTGTTTTCGACGAGATCGACATCGGCATCGGCGGCCGCGCTGCCGAAGCCGTCGGCCAGAAGCTCAAGGCTCTCGGCCGCGGCCAGCAGGTTCTGTGCGTAACTCACCTGCCGCAGATCGCCGCCTTCGCCGACCAGCACTTCGTCGTTGAAAAACACGAGTCCGCCGGCCGCACCAAAATGCAAATCCGCCTCCTCGACGACCGCGCACGCACCCACGAAATCGCCCGCATGGTCTCCGGCGCAAAGGTCACCGAAACCAGCCTCCAGCACGCCGCGCAGATGATCGCGGCGAGCCGGTGATAGGTGATCGACGTCGCCTCAAATTCCAGATACGGTTTTGACCTCGAAGAGCGGTATAAGGGTCAGTGCGCAGGCTTTCATATTCCAAAACTCAAGACGTACAAAACGGACGGGAGCAAATTGTTGCTTCGGCTCCGAACCTTCTTGGTCTGAAGAGGTCTCTATAAGGTTGAAGGGAGTCGAGTGACTAGTTCCGCACAAGAGGCGCAGTGGGTGCTGAGAGCGCAGTGCTCTGACCGCGATGCTCTTGAGCTTCTGCTTCGCGGCATCCAAGGTCCGCTGCACGGTTATGCCCGCGGTTTGGTCGGATCCTCAGCAGCTGACGATGTACTCCAGGAAGTACTGATTATCATCTGCCGGAAGCTGACTTGGCTGCATGATCCTGAGCTCTTTCGACCGTGGGCGTACCGCATTGCCAGCCGCGTTGCGATCCGTCATTTGAAGAAACAAAGACGCTGGCCCGAACAACTGCCAGAAGACTTCGCACTGGAAGAGATTCCCGCGAAGGATCTCGGCCCTTCAACCGGCGCCTTGCAAGACCGGCTGAACCTGGACAGCGTTTCGCCCAACAGCCGCGCCGTCTTGATGCTGCATTTCCAGGAGGAGCTAACCCTGCAGGAAGTTGCAGCGATTCTCGATATCCCATTGGGGACTGTCAAGTCACGCCTGGCCTACGGCTTGACAGCACTGCGAAAACAACGGGCCAAGACGAGGAGTGTCGAATGACTCAAGATACGGAAAGTATCCTGCGTAAGTCGCTCAACGAGGTTGACCGCATAATGAAACGCCAAATCGTCTGTTTTGGCGTCCTGTTCTGCGCGATGGTGGGCTTGATTGTCTGGCTCGGTTACATGTGCGAGAATCCCGCGACCGACATGCGGAGGATGATCCTGTTAGCGGTGATTGTTCTTCTGTTTGGAATGGTCTACGTCGCGATGGCGCACGCAATGGTTCAAAGCAAAACGACGCTGAAGATTCTGAAGGCGATCGAGCTTCTTTCAAGGCGTTAAGGACCAGCGACCGGGTGCCGGGTGTCCCAAGTCTCGCCTCTGAGACCTGGGACTCGTCTCCCAACCGTTTCCTCTTGACATCTGTATCGTTAAACGATACACTAATACTGTGATCAGGAGCTTCGCTCACAAAGGCCTGGAGAAGTTCTTCCGCACCGGCTCAAAGGCGGGGATTCAGGCTCAGCACGCCGCGCGATTGCGTCTCCAGTTGGGAATGCTGGACGATGTTGGCGCGCCCGAGGATATGAATGCGCCCGGCTGGCGGCTTCATCCCTTGAGAGGCGATCTCGCAGACCACTGGTCGGTCATGGTGAGCGGAAACTGGCGTCTCACCTTCCGCTTCGAGGGTGAAGACGCCATACTGGTCGATTACCAGGACTACCACTGAGAGGAGAACGAGCCATGCGCATGTGCAACCCTCCGCATCCCGGCGAGGTCATTCGGGAGTATCTCGGCGAGATGACCGTTTCGGCGGCAGCCGAGCATCTGGGCGTGGGCCGGGTCACTTTCTCCCGCGTCCTCAACGGCAAGGCCGCCGTCTCGCCGGAGATGGCCATTCGCTTGGCCGCCGCCTTCGGCACCTCCTCGCCAGAAGTCTGGCTGCGCATGCAGGCCAAGTATGACCTCTGGCAGATTGGTAAACGCAACACCATCCGCGTCCATCCGCTCCCCCACTTGCAGCGCATCTGAAGCTGGTCTCGATGGAATAGTCGCGCAAATGCATAACGATGAAGACAGGTAATCCCAATCCGCTTCCCCTGGAGTTTCAGGCCGAGCTTGACGCTTTGGCCGCGATGCCCGACAGCGAGATCGATACCACCGAAATGCCGCCCATCACCGATTGGAGTCATGCGGTGCGCGGGCCGTTCTATCGCTCTTGCGAGCGATGAGCGAGCAGCTAGCCCCACCGCAGGTGGTTTGCAGATAATTACCTTCCGTTGGCGCACAATCAATGCATGATGAACGACAAGAGTACGTGCACTTCCTGTCCCTGTTCCCGACTCCCTGTTCCCTGTTTTTTGGGTACCCCCCTCCCCCCAATATTTATTTTTAGCCCTGTTTCCTTGCAGATTAATTCTGCAAACTATGATTCATCGTTTCCTCTCGTTGACGTATCTATGTAAATAAGTATTATAATAATCAATAAGATACAATGGTTTTAGCTGTCGTCGGAATCCGCCTACCATTTTGCGAGCGTATCAGGATGTGAGATTCGATATTTGGTTGTTGAAAACGCCTTGCAGATAATTATGAACCTTCCTGAAATCAATGCCATACGAAGAAATTCAACGCAAAAATTCATCATCCGCCTGCGCAGATTATCTTGGAATCGGACACCAAGGAATTGATCTTCGCATTCTGCCATTCAGCAGCTTTGGCGTCTATCCTGATCGCCATGAAATAAACTCCGCATTGGAGGCCGCACCGCGATGAAAGATCTGCCGCTCGCAAAAGTCTACCAGTTACTTGAACCGGGTCCGGTGGTCCTGCTAACTACGGCGCGCAAAGGCCGCGCCAACGTGATGGTGCTGTCGTGGCACATGATGGTCGAGTTTGAGCCGCCGTTGATTGCTTGTGTCGTCAGCAACGCCAATTACAGCCATGCCGCGTTGCGGGCTACGAAGGAGTGCGTAATCGCCATTCCAACGCTGGAGCTGGCATCCAAAGTTGTCGGAATTGGCAACTGCTCGGGGCGTAACGTGAATAAATTCAAGCGATTCGCCCTGACGCCTTTGCCGGCCAGTCGCGTAGCTCCGCCCCTGGTGGCCGAGTGCTTCGCCAATCTTGAATGTCGGGTGGTCGATACGCATTTGGTAAACAAGTTCAATCTCTTCATCCTGGAGGTCCTCAAGGCCTGGCACGACCCGGCGCAGAAGAACCCCAAAACCCTCCATCATCACGGGTACGGCAGATTCATGGTGGACGGGGAACGGATCCGGCTGAAGTCGAGCAAGCCCTAGTGGCTAGGCTCTTTCGTTTGAAGGACTTATCTGAAGGCCGCCGGGCACTCGAACGCCCGCATGCAAATCCACCATCGACACATCTACACTGAACACGGCCCGCATCCAGGCGCACAATTTTCACTGTTACGCTCTATAATTCACCCCAAGGGGAGATCATCTTGAATATGATTCGACACAGAAGCATCTGCGCCTTAGCTCTGACACTGTTTGCGCTGGTATCCGTTGCCTTAGCCGGCGCGCAGCAACTCACACCGAAACTTCAGAACGCCGTCGGCCACTGGCAGACCTATATCGATGGCAAACCCGCAGGCACGGTGGAAACCTACCTGTTGAACGGCCAACTGTTTGGCAAGGTCACCAAGGTGCGTCCCGGCCGCACACCTCAGGACGTGTGCGACAAGTGTTCCGGCGAGTACAAGAACCAGCTCATATTGGGCATGATCATCATGCGCAACTTCCATCCTGACGGAGATGACTGGGTGGGTGGAACCGTCGTGGACCCGGAGAATGGGAAGGAATACAAAGGCAAGATCTGGTCCGAGGGGAACGACAAGCTCCACATGCGCGGCTATATCGGCATTTCGCTGCTGGGACGGACCGAGGTGTGGACCAGGATTCCCTGAGCAAGGGCCTAGCAGCCCGATTGTCAACTCTGGCACGGAAACGGCGGCTAGCAACCACCGTTTCATACTGCCCCACTCTCAACTCATGCATTGGTATACTGGGAGTGTGACCACAACTTTGCCTCATTCCACCTCGAAGGGTGACTGCTCCGAGATTTCCCCCAGTCAAAAGAGGGTGTTGTTGCTCAAGCCGAGGGGTTTCTGCGCCGGTGTGGTGCGCGCCATCGACGTTGTCAAAATCGCGCTGGAAACCTTTGGCGCGCCCATCTACGTTCGCCGCGAAATCGTGCATAACCGCTATGTTGTCAATGAACTGGCGCAAAAAGGAGCGATTTTTGTTCATGAAATCGACGATGTACCCGAAGGGCAACGCGTGATCTACTCGGCCCACGGAGTTTCGCCGGCGGTGCGGGATATCAGCAAGCGCCGTCACCTCAGGGTCATCGACGCCACCTGCCCGCTGGTTACCAAGGTCCACATCGAAGCGGTCAAGTTTGCCAAGCAGGGCTACTCTCTGGTGCTCATTGGTCACCGCGACCACGATGAGATCGAAGGCACGCTGGGCGAAGCGCCGGAGGCGACCCAGGTGGTCTCCAACGTGGCTGAAGTCGCGGCTCTCCGGGTGCCCGATCCCAATCGCGTGGCCTACCTGACCCAGACCACTCTCTCTCTGGACGAGGCACGGGACATTATTCACGCCCTCAAGGAAAAGTATCCCAATATCGTCGGCCCCCACTCGCAGGACATTTGTTATGCGACTGAAAACAGGCAGGTTGCAGTTCGCAACGTGGCGCACAATGCCGGCCTTGTGCTGGTGGTGGGCTCAACCAACAGCTCCAACTCCAACCGCCTGGTCGAGGTCTCGCGCAACCTGGGGACCATCGGCTACCTGATCGACAATTCTCAGGCCATTGACCCGGCCTGGCTGGAGGGCGTCAGCACGGTTGCGGTAACGGCCGGCGCCTCAGCCCCCGAGATCCTGGTCGAAGATGTTGTCAACTACCTGCGCCAAAACGGCTTTAACAACGTCGAAGAAGTCGAGGTCATGCCGGAAAACGTGCGCTTCGGTCTGCCGCCGGAGATTGTGCAGGCCATCGGCAGCGCCGGCGGGACAGCGGCAGTGCCGGTGAGGTGACGACAGGGAACAGGGACTAGGGACTAGGGAATAGGGACTAGGGACTAAGGAATAGTGAATAGATTCTGAGGCGTTTTAATCGATGAGCATTCAGCAAGGGAAGACGCAATTCGCAGCGCCCCGGTTTGGGCGGATGGACGCGGACCTGGCAGATGTCCAGTCGGCTATTGTTCGCGCCCGGGACAACCTGTTTTCCCGCCAGCATCCCGATGGATATTGGAACGGGGAGCTGGAAGCCGACGCGATGCTTGAGGCTGACTACATCTTTCTGCACACGCTTCTCGAAAGCGGCGATCCGGGCCGGCTGCAGCGGGCGCTCACGGAGATGATGCGCTATCAGAACGAAGACGGCAGCTGGAGCATCTACCCCGGCGGTCCGGGCAACATCGCGCTTTCAGTCAAGTGCTACTCCTCGGCCAAGCTGATGGGCATCGGCGCGGACGATCCGCGGCTGGCCAAATGCCGCCGTTGGGTTCTGGAGCATGGCGGCGTCTTGGCATGCAACACCTTCACCAAGATGTATCTCTGCGCGCTGGGCGAGTACGACTACGACGCGGTGCCCGCCATTCCGCCGGAGATCGTGCTTTTTCCCCGCTGGTTTTACTTCAACATCTACGAGATTTCTTCCTGGTCGCGGGGAATACTCGTACCGCTGGCCATCATGTACGCCAAAAAGCCGTTCAAGAGAATTCCGTCCGAGCAGGGAATTGACGAGTTGTACGTAGGGGGCCGCGCCAACTCCATCTTGCGTCTGCGCAGGGACCGCAAGTTTATTTTTTCGTGGCGCAATTTTTTTATCGTTCTGGACAGGCTTATGCATTGGGCGGAAGCCGTGCACATTCGCCCGCTGCGCGCGCTGGCCATCAAAAAGGCGGAGAAGTGGCTACTGGAGCGGCTGGAAATGTCCGACGGGCTGGGCGCCATCTATCCGGCCATGCTGAACGCCATCATCGCCCTGCGCTGCCTGGGCTACTCCGAGGACGACCCGCAGGTGATCCGGGCACGCGATGAATTCGAAAAGCTGGGCATCGAGGAGCCGGCCAGCGTAGCGATGCCAGAGCCGACTTTCCGCATGACCCCGTGCATGTCGCCGGTGTGGGATACGGCGCAGGCGGTCTTCGCCCTGGGCGAGGCGTGCGTTGAGCGTGACGACCCGCGCATGCTCAAAGCCGTGGACTGGATGCTCTCCAAAGAGGTTCGCCACAAGGGCGACTGGGCAGTGAAGGTGCGCGACACCGAACCCGGCGGCTGGTATTTTGAATTTAATAATGAGTTTTATCCCGACACAGACGACACCGCCCAGGTGCTTATGGCGCTGACCAAGGTGGACAATCCCCGCGAGCGCTACCAGCACCAGGTGGCCGCGCGCGCCATTGTGTGGGAGTTTGCCATGCAGTGCAAGAACGGCGGCTGGGGCAGCTTTGACAAAGACAATACCAAGATGATCTTCCAGTACATCCCTTTTGCGGATCACAACGCCATGCTCGATCCGCCCACGGTGGACATTACCGGGCGTATGCTGGAGATGCTGGCCAGCTATGGCTACACACGCAGCGACAAGCGCGTGGAGAAGGCCATCAAATTTATCTTCAACGAGCAGGAGCCGGATGGAAGCTGGTTTGGCCGCTGGGGCGTGAACTACATTTATGGAACTTTCCTGGTGTTGCGCGGGCTGGACGCTATCGGCATCGATCATCACGAACCGCAGGTGCAGCAGGCCGCCGAGTGGATTCGCATGGTACAGAACGCCGACGGCGGATGGGGCGAGACCTGCGGCAGCTACGACGAGCCCGATACGCGCGGCGTTGGACCGAGCACTCCTTCGCAAACGGCATGGGCGCTGCTGGGACTGTTGGCTGCCGGCGACGACCGCTCCGACTCGCTTGCCAAGGGCGTGCGCTGGCTGCTGGAGCGGCAACAGACAGACGGCAGTTGGGATGAATCGATCGGAGAAGGCGCGACTCGGCAGAGCATCATCACGGGAACAGGCTTCCCCAGGGTCTTCTATCTGGCCTACACCCTGTACCGACAATACTTCCCGCTGATGGCTCTCACCACTTACAGTCGAACGATGGAACGCGCAGGCAATTAGCGGCTACAAACAGTACTCATGGAACGCGCCGTTGGGCGGCGCTGGAGGTTTATCAAAAGATGTCTATTCCTATCTCCCAGATGGCTACGGTTGCCAGCTATGTGCTGAAGAAGAGGTTCACCGGCGTCCAGCGCTATCCCCTGGTGCTGATGCTGGAGCCGCTCTTCCGCTGCTCTCTGGCCTGCGCCGGATGCGGCAAGGTGCAGTATCCGCCGCATATTCTCAAAAAGCAGCTCACGCCCGAAGAATGTTTTGCGGCGGTGGAGGAGTGCGGCGCGCCCATGGTCTCCATCCCCGGCGGCGAGCCGCTGCTGCATCCGCGGATCGTCGAGATCGTCAACGGCCTTGTCGCGCGCAAAAAATATATTTACCTCTGCACCAATGCGCTGGAACTTAAAAATCGCCTGCCGGAGTTTACGCCATCCAAGTACCTTACCTTCTCAGTGCACCTGGACGGCCAGCGCGAGTACCATGATTTTTCCGTTTGCCGCGAGGGCGTCTACGAGATCGCCGTCGAAGGCATTCAGGAGGCCGTGCGGCGCGGCTTCCGCGTCACCACCAACGCCACCTTCTTCGACGGCGCCGATCCTCACAGCGTTCGCGCCTTCTTCGATGAGGTGATGGGAATGGGCGTTGAGGGCGTGGTGCTATCCCCCGGCTACAGCTACGACAAAGCCCCGGATCAGAATCGCTTCCTGGGGCGCGCCCGCGTGCGGAGGCTCTTTCGCGCCATTCTCTCCAATCGCAAACCCGCGTGGAAGTTCAATATGTCGCCTCTGTTTCTGGAGTTTTTGATGGGCGACCGCAACTACGAATGTACGCCGTGGGGAATGCCCGCCTATAACATCTTTGGCTGGCAGAAGCCTTGCTACCTGCTGCAGGAAGGCTACGCCGAGAGTTACAAGGAACTGCTGGAAACCACCAGCTGGGAGAACTATGGAGTCGCCAGCGGCAACCCGAAGTGCGCCAACTGCATGGTCAGTTGCGGCTATGAAACTACCGCGGTGATCGACGGCTTCGGTTCGCTGAAGGGCTTTTTCGCCATGGTGCGCGGCACCTTCAGCAGTTATCGAGATCCGCACGCGCTGAAACTGCTGAATGATTTTGCTTCGCAACAGGCCGCGCCGCGCAAGAATCTCGTGCAGATCGAAAACTCCGAGAACGTACCCGTGGAGATCAACGCATGACCGCTGAAGTGCAGAAGTACACGCTGGAGCAGGTGGAGACGCTGGAGTTGGCTCCCGGCACGGAGCACGAAAACCTGGAAGGCTGGGTTCCCACGCTGGCAACGGATGACGACCTGCGCGTGGCTTTGGGAAAAGCGCTCGACTATCGGGGCGACGTAAAATTGACGCTTAAAAACGGCGAACGCATTGAGGCGTTCATCTTCAATTGCAATACTGGCGCAACGCTGGCCGAGTCATGGGCGCAGTACTACACGCCCTCGGCTCCGGAAAAGCGCAAAGTGGGCTATGCAGAGATCGCCCGCATCGAATTCACCGGCAAGGACCGCGCCGCTGGCAAGCACTGGGAAGATTGGGTGAAGGCTTACAACGCAAAGAAGGCCGCGGGGGAGAAGAATATCGGACTAGCGCCGGAGGCGCTGGAGTAGCGAGTCAGTGAACAGTGATTCGTGGTCAGTGATCAGTTTCTATCTGTGCCCAGTTCACTATTACGGAGATGCGAGATGGAAGACAGCATCAAGGCTGTGAAGTTACCGGGACAATCAACGGAAACAACTGAAAGCATTGCGGAGGAAGAAGTGCCAGTATCGATGCCGGAAGCTGGACACGCACACGTACCGCATGGCCACGAAAGTGGCGTTCGCTGGCTGGATGTCATTGTCACCGTCAGCGTCGTTTTCCTTTCTATCCTTTCTCTCGTCGTCTCCATCGAGCACGGCAGGACGATGGAGAAGATGGTCGATCAGAACCAGAAGCTGGTCGTGGCCAGCACCATGCCGCTTCTGATGATTTCCGGGTCCGAGTTTGATGCATCGGGCAAGCCGTTTTTTCGTCAGATAATCAGCAACGGCGGCGTCGGTCCGGCCATCATTGACAAGTTCGAGATTCGTTACAAAGGTGTCGTCTATTCCGACGAGGATGCTCTCATGCGTGCCTGCTGCTCCGCTGCTTTTCTCAAGACGAAGAAGAGCGGATACGCACAGCTTTTCTATTCCAACGTCTCCGGATTCATTCTGCCGGCTCGCCAGGAGATCAATCCCATTACCATCAAACCGGATATGAACAACCTTGATCTTTTCAAGGCCTTCAATCATGTCAGGGCCACGAACGACCTCACTTTTTACGCATGTTACTGCTCGGTGCTGGACGAGTGCTGGGAGACAAACTTTGACCAGAAGCGTCCGCAGCCGGTGAAGGAGTGCAAGGTTGCGCCGGGGGAGAAGCTCTGGTAGGGCCATCAAGCATAGAAACCGGTGGTATTGGGACTGGTTGCACAAACGGAAGCCCTCCGTCGTAAACTAATCCCTGACCATGAAAGTTTTTCTCACAGGCGCGACGGGTTTTATAGGCCATCATGTAGCCCGTGCATTGGCCGCTGATGGCGCGAAGCTGCGCCTGCTGGTTCGCAAGACCAGCAACCTCAGCAACCTGGAAGGGACCACGGGCGAGACGCACGTCGGTGATTTGAGTGAGCCGGAAACGCTTAAATCAGCGCTTGCCGGTTGCGATGCCGTGGTTCATGTGGCAGCCGATTACCGGCTGTGGATTCCCGACCCACAGGCGATGTACAAGGCCAATGTGGAAGGGACGCGCGAGCTGCTGCGGCTGGCGCGCGAGGCCAAGGTTAAGCGCTTCGTTTACACCTCCAGCGTGGCCACCATGCACTTCCGCCGGGACGGCATGGTCATCAACGAGGACACGCCAGTCTCGCTGGCCGACATGGTGGGCCACTACAAGCGCTCCAAGTTCATGGCCGAACAAGAAGCCATCAAGGCCGCGCAGGCCGGCCAGAAGGTCATTATTCTCAACCCGACTACGCCCATCGGCCCCAACGACGCCAAACCCACGCCCACCGGCCGCATCTTTGTCGATTTTTTGAATGGGAAATTTCCCGCTTACGTGGACACAGGGCTGAACCTGGTCGATGTGGCCGAGGTTGCTCGCGCACACGTTCTTGCGCTTACCAAGGGCAAGTCCGGGAATCGCTACATTCTGGGCGGCGAAAACCTGACCCTCAAGCAGATTCTCGACAAGATGGCGGCGATCACTGGCCTCAAATCGCCCACGGTGGAGATTCCCTTCGCCGCCGCCGCGACCTATGCGTTTTTTGAGGAGTGGATTTCCGGCCGCATTCTCAGACGCGAGCCGAGGGCCACGCTCGAAGAGGTGCGCATGGGCCGCAAGAAGATGTACGCCAGTAGCGCCCACGCGCAACAGGAGCTGGGTTTACGCATTTTACCCGTCAACCCGGCGATGCAGGCGGCGATTGAGTGGTTCCGCGCGCATGGGTATGCGCCGTAAAGTATGCACAAGGAGAAGAGCATGAAGCTAGCTCGTATTTTCTCGAAACAGGAACGCCCTATGAGTCGTGGCGTCTATGCGATCCCAGTTATATGTCTGCCTTACTTTCTCATGTCGCTAGAAAGTCATTGGAACTCCCACTCTATCGCATATCGCGCATTTTTACTCATTATGTCGATACTCTTTATGATTATGTGGATTGTATCCACCGCTAAAAGATTGGTTGATCTCCGCATTAGTCAACTATGGATATTACCGATTCTCGTTTCATTGGTTTTATTTGTAATGGCAATATTCATACATTGGCCAACTTACGTTTTTGTATCTATGGCAATTTTGATGTTTACAGCGCAGTTGCCACTTTTACTGATACCTTCACGCACTGACTTAACGACAGAAAGTTCCGACGGACTGCAGTCATGACGCGCATCGCCATCATCGCCGCCATGACCGCCGAACTCAAACCGCTAACGCGCGGTTGGCGGCACTCGCGCTCGAATGGCGTCGATCTTTGGCACTCAGATAATGGCGAGTGGATTGCAGCCTGCGCCGGAGCCGGCGTGAACCAGGCCGCCAAGTCCTTTGCAGAGGTTGAAAAACTCGGCCCCATCACAACCGTCATCTCCACCGGCTGGGCCGGAGCTTTGCGCGAGGAGCTTGCGCCGGGTGAGGCCTTCGACGTCTCCGTTGTTATCGACGCCCGCAGCGGGGAGCGCTTTGTCGCCGCCGGCCCACCCAATGATTGCTGGCTGGTGACCAGCCCTCGCGTCGCCGATGTGACGGAGAAGAAGCGCCTTGCCTCCACCTATGAAGCCTCCCTGGTTGACATGGAGGCAGCAGGGGTGGCGCGGCTGGCCAAGATGCGCGGCATCCCGTTTTATTGCATCAAAGGAATCAGCGACGGCTACAACGACCAACTGCCTGATTTCAATCGCTTTATCTCGCCTGGCGGCCAGTTCAAAATGGCCCGGTTCATGGTTTTCGTCATGCTCCGTCCGTGGCACTGGCTGACCCTCATCCGGATGGGAGAAAATAGCAGGAAGGCTGCCCGCAACCTCGCGCAGTCTCTGCTCGATTTTCTGGATGAATCTGGATGAATGAGGGCCCGCAAGCAAGCGCAATGGCAACCCAAACCACCAACGCTGAACTCCGGCCCGATCTGCGGAAATCGCCATCGAGTATCCCCGCCACCATGCGTGCCGTGGTCTATCGCGGTATCAATGATCTGCGCCTGGAGACCGTGCCCGTCCCGCAAATCGGTCCTGGCGAGTTGCTGGTCAAAATCGCCACCTGCGGCGTCTGCGGCACGGATCTGAAAAAGGTTCACACCGGCTCGCACTCCGCGCCGCGCATCTTCGGTCACGAGATGGCCGGAACCATCGTCGCGGTGGGCGAGGGCGTGACGAAATTTACCGTTGGTGAGCGGGTGATGGTTTTTCATCACATTCCCTGCGGTCAGTGCTACTACTGTCGCAAGCAGACCTTCGCGCAGTGCTCCACATACAAAAAAGTCGGCGCGACGGCCGGCATGGAGCCATCCGGCGGCGGCTTTGCCGAGTATATTCGCGTGATGGACTGGATTGTCTCGATGGGCGGCGTGGTGCGGATTCCTGACGGCGTGCCCTTTGAACAGGCGGCCTTCATTGAGCCGGTGAACACCGTTCTGAAGGCCGTGAAGCTGCTCAACCTGGCCGCCGACGAAACGGTGCTGGTGATTGGCCAGGGCCCCATCGGAATCATGCTGGCTGCTCTATCGCACCGCACCGGGGCTCGTGTGCTAACCTCCGATTTGTATCCTGAACGCCACGCCATTGCCGCAAAGTTCGGGTTGCACGAACCCATCAATGCAGCCAATGTCCTGGAGTGCGTTCTGGCCGCAACCGAAGGCCGCGGCGCGGATGCCGTCCTTCTGGCGGTGGGCGGCAAGGCGCTGATACCAACTGCAATGGACGCGGTGCGCTGCGGCGGCAAGGTGATGCTCTTTGCCCAGACGCAGCACGAAGAAGCCATCTTCGACCCCGGCGCGGTTTGCATGGACGAGAAAACCCTGCTCGGTTCCTACTCAGCTTCGACGGCGATTCAGCCCGAGGTCGAAGAGCTGGTTCTGGGCGGCTATCGCAAGGGATTTGACCTAACGCAACTCATCTCGCACCGCTTTCCGCTGGAAGAGGCGGTAAAGGCCATTGAGGTCGCTTCTCACCCCCAGGCAGACTCGATGAAGATTATGATTGAAGCTGTGCCGGGCGGCGGGACAGGATAGGAGGAGAGAGATGGCAGGCACGGTAAAAGCCGCGATCCTCCGGGGCCGCAAGACCGTCAAGACGGTTGTCGAAGAGGGCCGCAAGAAGGCCGAGAAAGTCGTAGAGGGAGGCCTTGATACCGTCGAGACAGTGGTTGAGGTTGGCCTCAACACCGTTGAGACGGTGGTTGTAGAAGGCCGCAAGAAGGTCGAATCCGCCGTCAGCCTGGGCCGCAGAACGGTCGAGCACGCGCTCCTGCACGACCGCAGCACTATGAATGCCGCGGTCCTCCACGGCCGCGAGGATATTCGCATCGAACAGGTGCCGGTTCCCGAGGTTAGGCCCGGCGAGCTGATTGTCCGCGTGGGCGCGGCGCTCACCTGCGGCACCGACCTGAAGGTCTTCCGCCGGGGCTATCATGCGCGCATGATTGTGCCTCCGGCCCTGTTTGGCCATGAGTTGGCGGGAACGGTGGTCCAGGCCGGCGAGGGAGTTACGAATTTTGCCTCCGGCGACCGTGTAGTCGCGCTCAACTCCGCACCCTGCGGCAAGTGCTATTTCTGCGTTCGCGGACAGGAGAATCTCTGCGACGATCTGCTGTTCAACAATGGCGCCTATGCCGAGTTCATCCGCATTCCGTCCCGCATCGTGGCCGAGAACACGCTACATATACCGGATCACGTTTCGCTGGAGCACGCCGCGCTGACCGAGCCACTGGCTTGCGCGGTGCATGGCTTTGAGGACTCGCGTCCGCATTCCGGCGACACTGTGGCAGTTATCGGCGGCGGCCCGCTGGGGTTGATGATTCTGCACGTAGCCGCTTTAGCCGGTTGCAAGGTCATCGCCATCGTCAAGCACGACGGCCAGGTGGAGGCGGCGCGCCAGTTGGGCGCGGCCCACGTGGTGCAGACCATCAGCATCCGCAAAGCCATCCATGATACACGCGCGCTCACCGAGAAGGATCGCGGCGTGGACATCGCCATCGAGGCCGTCGGCGTGCCCGAGGCCTGGGAAGAGGCCGTCGAGATGGTGCGCAAGGGCGGGACGGTGAATTTCTTTGGCGGTTGCGCCCTGGGCACCCACGTCTCGCTCGACACCAATCGCATTCATTATTCCGACATCACCCTGCGCGCCACCTTCCACCACACCCCGGCCATCTGCCGCAAAGCGCTCGACCTCATTGCCAGCGGCCGCTTTCAGGCAGGAGCTTTTATCACCGGCCACGCTCACCTCTACGAGCTCAACCGCGTCTTTGAGAAGCTGATGAAGCGCGGCAGCGAAATCAAAACCGCCATTGTGCCCTGAGGTCAAGCCATGACGACGGATGCTGAAGAATTGAAGAACGGGACGCAGGAGTGGGATGCACTGCAGGATGAGGAGTTGCTCGCCCGCGGCTGGGACGCTTTGCCGGAAAGCTATCGCATCCCTGATGTCGCGCCCACGCTCGATGAAGCGCGCTCCTGGTGCAAGCGGCTGGCCGAGTCGCATTATGAAAACTTCCATGTTGTATCGTGGTTTTTGCCCGCGGATCTGCGCCCTCATTTTCAATCCATCTACGCCTACTGCCGCGTCTCCGACGATCTGGGAGACGAGGTAGGCGACCCCGCACAGGCCATGGCCCTGCTCGATATGTGGGGCCGGGAACTCGATGCCTGCTATGAAGGCAGCGCGCGCCATCCGGTTTTTGTCGCGCTGGCGGAAACGATTCGCGAGTGTTTCATTCCCAAGGAGCCGTTTGCTGATCTGCTGGTCGCCTTTCGCCGGGACCAGATCGTCTCTCGCTACGAGACCATCGATGAGGTGCTGAATTACTGCCGTTACTCGGCCAATCCTGTAGGCCGCCTGGTTCTTTACGCCTGCGGCGAATCGAGCGAAGAGAACTTTCGCCTCTCCGACTTCACATGTACCGCGCTACAGTTGGCCAACTTCTGGCAGGACGTGCGCGAGGACTACGCCAGGGGCCGCATCTATATTCCGAGAAATGACATGGAGGTCTTTCGCGTCAGCGAGGAGCAGATCGCCGAGTGCGTCGTTACGCCTGAGTTTCGCGGGCTGATGCGCTGCGAGGTCGATTATGCGCGGGAGCTTTTCGAGGAAGGACTTCCGCTGATCGGAAAGGTCCACCGCGATCTGGCGCTCGACCTGGACCTGTTCAGCCGCGGCGGGATGGAGATTTTGCGCGCCATCGAGCGGCAGGGCTACGATGTGCTCACTGTGAGGCCAGCCATCTCGAAGAGCAGGAAACTGGCGCTGCTGCTGCACGCCGTAAGCGGCAAGCTGCTGCCCTTTATGCGCCTTGGCAGGCGGAGTTGAGGAACGGCGTGACCCAGGCAAATCCATCCGACGGATTGACGCTGGACCGTTCCTATGCGGCCTGCCGAGCCATCGCCCGCCGAGAGGCGAAGAATTTTTATTACTCCTTTGTCGCTCTTCCAAAACCAAGAAAAAACGCCATCTGCGCCATCTACGCCTTCATGCGCAGGGCCGACGACCTGGCCGATGACGAATCCCTTTCCCGCGATGAACGAAAACGCTCTTTGCAGGCGTGGATGGCCGAGTGGCGCGCGGTCTGCCAGGGCGGCTCAACGGTTGATCCGGTCTTTCTTGCCGTGCGTGATTGCACAGTGCGCTTCCGGATTCCACTCTCTTTGCTGGACGAGCTAGTCGCCGGCGTGACCATGGACCTCGATCGTGCCGCATCGGACGCGCCCGACACCTACGCCACCTTCGCCGACCTCTATCGCTACTGTTATCTGGTGGCCTCGGTTGTGGGCCTGGTCTGCATTCGCATCTTCGGTTACTCCGATTCGCGCGCCGAGAAGCTGGCCGAAGAGACCGGCATCGCCTTCCAGCTCACTAATATTCTGCGTGACGTGTCCGAGGACGCCGGGCGCAATCGCGTCTATCTGCCGCTCGAAGATTTAGCAGCCCATAACGTTTCTCTGGACTCATTGCTTCATCGCGAACCCGGCGCACCACCCACGGCCAATGAACGTGCATTGCTTGCGGCCGTCGCCCGGCGCGCGCGGGTCTTTTATTGGTCGGCCCAGGAGTTACTGCCCCTGATCGACATTGAGAGCCGCCCCGCTCTGTGGGTACTGGTCGCTATCTATCACGGCCTGCTCAGGCGCATAGAGCGCGCGGACTACGATGTGTTTTCGCGCCGTGCCAGCATGCCATTGCCGCAAAAGCTTGGCATTTTAGTTGCGGGCGTTGCGCGAATGGGGTGGGCGCGGCTGCTTGCGTGATGTAATGCCGAAGAAGTGGATGAATTATTGACCGAATTGAATCAAAATCCGCAGAAATCCGTCACCGTTATCGGCGGCGGCGTGGCCGGCATGAGCGCAGCCTGCGCGCTGGCCGAGTCCGGTTTTCGCGTGCAACTGGTCGAGCGGCGCGGCTATCTTGGCGGACGGGCCAGCTCCTATTTGCATCCGGGCGTCCATGAGGTCATCGACAACTGCCAGCACGTGCTATTCGGCTGCTGCACCAATCTGCTCGGTTTTTATCGCCGCATCGGCGTCGCGGACCGCATTCACTGGACTCGCGAGATGACGATGATCGAGCCGGGAGGCCGACGGTCGCGATTGGGTCCATTCGAGCTGGGACCGCTACGGCTTCCTGCGCCACTGCACAGCGCGCCCAGCTTTCTCAACGCCAAGGCCTTCACGCTCGCCGACAAACTCGCGCTGGGTCGTGCGATGCGCGCGATGATGAAGCCCGCCGCGTTCCTCGACACGCGCGAGAGTCTGGGCGATTGGCTGCGCCGTCACAAGCAGACTGAGGGCGCAATCAATCGCTTTTGGCGGCTGGTGATTGCCAGCGCATTGAATGCGGAGATTGATCTGATTTCCGTGCCCTACGCGGCTAAAGTTATCCGCGAACTGTTCCTGAACTCAGCGGAAGCGGGCAGCATGGGGATGAGCACGGTTCCTTTGAGTGAACTCTACGCGGGCGTGCCGTTGTTACTAGCTCAACGCGGCGGCAGCGTATTGCTGAACACGCACGTGGAAGGCGCGGCCTGGAATGAAACGTCAGCGCAGTGGCTAACTTGTACGCGCACTGGCGAGTTGGTTTCGGATTTTGTAATTCTGGCATTGCCATTCGAGGCGACGCAGAAGTTATTGTCCCACCTGCCCGCCGAGGAAGGCGCGGAGAATTTGGCGCGCCAGATTGAGCGCCATGAGCATTGGCCGATTTGCAGCGTGCATCTGTGGTTTGACCGGGAGATCACCGGGTTGGAACACGCAGTTCTCCTGGACCGCGAAATTCACTGGATGTACAACCAGTCGAAGCTGCAAACCGGTCGAGGCGGGCATTACATCGAGTTAGTTGTCAGCGCCACGCGGTCCTTTGCGGCATTGCCACGCGAAGCGGCAATCCAGCAGGCGCTTCACGAGCTGGCGGAATTCTTTCCGCGCGCGAAGGAAGCAAAGCTGGAGAAGGTGGCGCTGGTGAAGGAGATGCGCGCCACCTTCGGTGTGCCTCCGGGAATCGATTCCGCGCGACCCACTGCCGTTTCGCCCTGGCCAAATCTGTTTTTGGCAGGTGACTGGACCGCGACCGGTTGGCCCTCGACGATGGAGAGCGCGGCTCGGTCAGGCCATCTGGCTGCCGAGGCTCTTTGCATGGGCATTGGCGAACCGCGAACCATTCTCAATCCCGATTTGCAGCCGCGGGGAATGATGCGATTGATTCGCTGATGCTGATTGGTTTAGGGCTGGACGATCTATTTTCCCAAAAAATCGAACGAGAGTGACCGAGGAATGACGCAGACAGACGCGCACAATCGCAAAACGACCTGGCGCAGTATGGACGCGGTCAGAGTGACCACAACGGTATTCGGAGTTTATGCCGGACTGCTCGGCATGGAGCACGGTTATTTCGAGACACTCCAAGGAAGTGTTGTGCCAACGTCCATGAGGATAATGGCCGTGAGCGGGCCGGGACTGCCGTTCCCCTTCGGTCACGAACCGGCCATGACAATCGTTCCCAATTTTCTCGTGACTGGTATCCTGGCTATTCTCGTTGGCCTGATGATCATCCTATGGTCCGTCGCGTTTGTTCATAAGAAGCATGGCGCCACGGTTCTGTCAATGCTCTCCATTCTTCTTCTGCTGGTCGGCGGAGGATTCGGGCCTATCTCGCTCTTGATTGCAGCCTGCATTGGCGCGGGCAGAATCAATAAGCCACACACCTGGTGGCGCAAGAATCTACCCGCGGGTCCCAGACGATTGCTTGCAACGCTATGGCCCTGGTCGCTCGCCGCCGCCCTGGGATGGGTGCCCGTAGAAGTCATTCTTGGGCAAATCTTTCATCTTAAGAACGATTCGAACCAGACGCTGACAAACCTGAATTTTCTTTTCTCCTACCCGTTGCTCTTCTTCGTTGCCACATCTCTCATTACCGGGTTAGCACACAGAGCTCATTGTCTGTCGGACGTGGAGGATGCAGGCGTGATGTGCAGGGACAATCGCGGGTAATATGGTCCGGTATTATAAGATGTTGCGAGAATCCAGCATCAGTGAGGTGTGCCATGGGCGCGATACAAGCCAGAGCTCTCGGCGTCATTTTTTCTCTTCTCATCATCTTTCTCTCCGGCTTCTGGTTGAGCTACGCAGGAAAGCCATTTGGCGGTGCTGCCGGGTTCATCCACAAGTTCATCTCCCTTGCGGCGGTCATTCTCCTGATCAATCTAGCCGTCCATGCCCATCATGCGGCCAGGCTCAGCGGAGTAGAGCGAACCGTATGCGTGCTGGCGGTATTGTTGTTCGTTGCAGCTATTGCCTCCGGGGGCGTGGTCATGGCCGGCGCTTCCATGCGATCTGCCATAGTGGCGCATCGGGTGGTTCCATATCTCGTTTTTCTGGCGACAGTGACGGCGATCTGGCTTTTGCGCAGGGGCCGTTGAGCGTTCCTCAATGGGCAAGTAAATAAACCCCAATACACACCAGCACGGCCGCAGCCCAGCGCCGCCGGTCAACATTCTCCTTAAGAAAAAGCTTCCCGGCGATAGCGTTGGTGACCAGTGTGAGCGAGGCTGATGCGGGAGCCACCAGACTCAGGTTCATGTGGTTCAAAGCGAAGAGCAGGGAAAAGAAGGCCAGAGTCAGAAAACCCACTCCAGCAAAAAACAGAGGACATGTGAAGACGGCACGAATGGCGCCCGTGAGGCCCGAGCGGGCGCGAATCTCGTCTAAATCGCCAATGGACTTCATGGCCGCGGCAGTCAGCACTTCGCCGGCGGTCGAGGCGAGGATAATGGCCGCGATCATGGCGGTTGCGGCCCAGAAGCCGGGTTGCGGAGCAGGGGAGGGAATCGTCATCTCGCCTGCTCCTTTTCCATATCCGCTATATCGGCATTGGTCTCCGGTTGAACCGAGGGACTTACGGTCAACGACGGCCCATGCGCCACAAAGCCCACGCCCACGGTAATCAGCACAATCCCCGCCCATCGTTCCAGCGAGATTGTCTCATGCAGGAAAAAGCGCGCGAACAGAGCGACAATCACATTGCCGAAGGCTGTAGCGGGCAGCACAAAGGTAAGATCGGCCCATGAAAGAGCGGTCAAATAGCTGGCGAAGAAGCCGATGAGCAGCGCTATGCCCAGAGCGATCCAGGGTGTGAAGACCGCGGTGAAAAGCGTGGCGGGATGAGCCAGGGTAATCTCCGGCAACCCGGTCATGCCGCGCGACAGGCAGGTATCACCCAGAGGAGCACAGAGAGAAACAAGCCCCAGGATCAGGTATTGTCGCGGCGTAAGTCTAGCGTGAGCCATCGGTGTTCCTGTCCTGATGATGCGTTTGTGAAATGTGCGGCGAACCCTATGCGCTGGCTTCCGCCTGCTTGCTGCGCGCCGCCTTCACCATCTGGTTGCGCTGCGCGCGCAGCTTGAGAAAGGACTTGGCCTCGACAAAAAGCCGGGCCAGATCGCGATTCACGAATGCCTTCCAGACCACGCGGAAGGCGGCCCTGGGCCGGAAATAATATTCGTCGTAAAAGCGGTGCACCATCTCCAGAACGTAATCGATGGGCAGGCCGGGATACTCGATGTGGGCCATCTGGTGGCCGCCATCATCGCTCATCGCGGCGGCATTCACGATGAAGCCGTTGGCCTTGGCGTAATCGTAGAACTCGGTCCCTGGGAAGGCATGGGCGATGGAGACCTGGATGGTTTCGCAATCCAGCTTCTTGGCAAAGTTGATGGTATTGCGGATTGATTCCTTGGTTTCTCCTGGGAGGCCGAGAATGAAGTCGGCGTGGATGCAGAGGCCCAGGTCGTGGCAGTCCTTAGCGAAGGCGCGCGCGCGCTCGACCGTGGCGCCTTTCTTGACGTTCTTGAGGATCTGCGGATCGCCGGACTCGAAGCCCACGATGAGCAGCCGGCAGCCGGCCTCTTTCATGGCTTGCAGGGTCTTGCGGTCGGTGGTGACGCGCGAGGTGCAGCTCCAGGTGAGGCCCAATGGCTTCAGTTTTTCGCAGAGTTCAATCGTCCGGGGACCTTGAATGTTGAAGGTGTCGTCGTCAAAGAAGAACTCCTTCACATCGGGGAAGTTCTCCTTGGCCCAGGCCAGTTCGGCAGCCACATCGCCGGTGGAGCGCTTGCGCCAGGCGTGGCCGCTTAGCGTCTGCGGCCACAGGCAGAAGGTGCACTGCGCCGGGCAGCCGCGCGATGAGTAAAGCGCGATGAATGGATGCAGCAGGAAGGGCACGTTGTAGCGCGTCACGTCCAGGTCGCGCTTGTAGATTTTGGTGGCCCAGGGCATCGCGTCCAGGTCTTCCACCTGAGGGCGGTCGGGGTTGTGAATGATCTTGCCGTTTTTCTTGTAGCTGATGCCGAGAATCTCGTTGAGCGGCTTGCCCTGGGCGAACTCGACGACGGAGAAGTCGAACTCACGGCGGCAGATGAAGTCCAGCGCCGGGCACTCGTTCAGGGCACGCTCCGGGTCGGTGGTCACCGGCGGACCGACAAAGGCGATGCGCATCGACGGATGGGCCTGTTTGATGGCCTGGGCAAGAAGCTGGTCGCTCTTCCAGCCCATCGTCGAGGTAAACAGAACCAGGAACTCATAGTCCTTGCAGATTTTGATGGTTTCTTCCGCGGAAACGTGATGCGGGGAGGCATCAAGCACGCGCGAACCTTCCAGCAACCCGGCCGGGTAAGTCAGCCAGACGGGGTACCAGTAAGACTCAATCTCGCGCGTGGCCGGCCAGCGCGAACTCGCGCCGCCGTCAAAATTCTCAAACGAGGGGGGATTCAACAGGAGTGTCTTCAGGGGCATAGTCATCTCCTTCATTCTAACATTTCGGCATTTTCTCAAGGTTTCGGCAGGTTGTGCGAGTGGTTCCTTCCGCCGGGCTTACTTTGCGTGCAATTCCTGCAACCAGTCTTCCATGTGCCCAAGGGCGCGCAGCAGGCTTAGCCGCGCTTTGCTCAGGTCGAATCCAGCGTCCAGCGAGTCTTGAAATTTCTGGCGCTCGTCGATGCGCGCTAACTGCTCGGCCTTGGGCGACAACTGCGGCTTCATTCCCGCGCCTGCGCCGCTGCCCAATTCCAGTTGCGCCAGCAAGGCCTGTAGCTGCTCAACGGCGATCTGCTGCTTCAGGCCGGCAATCTCCGCCAGTGTGTCCAACTCGCGCAGGCTGCCGGTTAATTCCGCGATCTGCACCTCACTTTGCCGCTGGGCCTGTTCGGCCTCGATCGTGGCCCTTAGCGCGTCGGCAGCGGTTCCCCTGGCCTTGGCGCGCAGGCTGAAGTCAAAAAACGGAACCGAGATCTGGAAACCGAAGCTGATATTGTTGGGGGTGAAGTTTTTGTAATAGGTGCTGTAGCTGTTCAGTTTATCGGAGTCGTAGTTGTACACGGCTCCAAAACCAATCTGAGGCCGGCGCCACGAAAGGTCGTCGCCATGGGCCTGGGAGCGCTTGGAGCGGGCCAGCGCGCCGGCGGCTTCGATTCCCGGGAGGGCGCGCGGCGTCGTGTCCCCGGATACCGCGGGTATCACGGGGATGCTTTGGTGATTCGGGGAAAGGGAGCTTGCCGGCAAACCGGAGAGCGTGGCAAGCTGCTTGGCCAGCAAAGCGGCGCGGGTTTCAAGATGCAGTTGCCTCAGCTTCAACTGGGCGGCCGTCAGTCGCGCTTGCAACAATTCGCTCAACGGGTCCACGCCCGCCTCGGTGCGTTGCTGTTCAATGGTGACCAGCCTCGCGGCGAATCTCTCCTGCTGACGTGAGGCTTCAAGCTCACGGTTGACGGTGTCCAACTCGATGTACGCGGTAGAGGCCTCCAGCGCCACCTGCTCGCGGGCGTCCTTGAGGCGCAGGTTGGCGGCCTCCAGGGCGGCTCGGGCAGCCTTCATGTACTGTCTCTGGGAAAAGCTCAAAACCAGCGATTGTACCGCTGCGCTGCCGACCGAAGGCTGGCCGGTGGGGAATCCATGCGAGTAACCAATCGTCGAGCCGAGCGCGAAGTTGGGAATGTAGGCATCCTGGGTCTGCGCCAGCGCGGCGGCAGCCTTCTGCACATCCGCCTCAGCCAGGTGCACCGCGCTCGAATTACGCTGCGCCAGTTCCACCACCGTGGCCAGCGAAACCTGTGCTGAAACCGGCGCCGGGACAGCCGCCATCGCCATGCCGATAATCATCCATGTCCAGCGCTTCAGCGGATTGTCTCCGTTTCTCACGTGTATGCAACCCTTCAATGCTTCAGTTCCTGTTTCATTTCCAGCGCCGGCGTGTAATCATGCGCCAGGGCCAGTGCTGCTTCCTGTTCCCGGTTGGCGGCCTCTGGGTTGCCCAGTTGCAACTTGAGCCTGGCCAGCCAGGTATGCGCCACAAACGCCGGTCCTTCCTCGGTTTTTGAACTGCTCTTGAGATAATTCTCGAGCATTTTGACGGCTCGCTCCGGGTCGCGTTTGGCGGCAAGCAACAGGGAAGCTCCGTTGTAAAGCGCCACGCCCGCATGCTTATCCCGCTCCGAGGCTTTCTCTCCGCTACGAACCGCCGACTCCATCTCCGTCAAACGAGCTTGGCGGCGATAGAAGCTGGCCAGCGCTATCCACTGGAAAGCCGGATGAGCCGATTCTTGAATTGCCTGCTTAAACTCCCTCTCTGCCGTGCCGTAGTCCTTGCGATGTTCGGCAATATTTCCCTTCAGTTCATGGGCGCGCGCTGGGTCGATTTTTTCCAGTTGCGCGGCCACCGTCTCAGATTTGTCGATGCCGCCACCGATCATCCCCGGCGCGGAATAATAATACTCGCCCAGCGCGGCCAGCGCTTCGGCGTTGCGGGGATTCAATCGGGCGGCCTCTTCAAACTCGGCCCGCACCCGCTTGGCCAGCGAGAATGCGCTCATAAACGACGCCCGGCTGGCCTTCTCGCCCAGTGCGCGTCCCAGCCACAAGTGATCGTCCGAGTTCTGCCCGTCCAGCTTTACCGCCTGCTCACAATCGTTCGCGGCACGATCCCAATGCGCCAGCGTGTATTCCACGCGGCATCTGAGGTTATAGGCTTCAGCCCTGCCGCCTGGTTGTGCCAGCGGGTCGAGCAACGCCCGAGCCTTATCCGCCTCGCCGGCCTGCAAGGCCGCATTAGCCTGGGCAAGCTGCTCCTTCACTTCCGGAACAGGCACGGGAAGCGTCGCAGCGGCCGCCGGAATCAGCCCCGCCAAGATGAATCCCGCCAGCACCCTCACCGCACTACCTTGATCGGAACGCCCTCCTGCAAGGGCTGTCCGTTGACGGTTCCAGTTGCCACTATGTCCCCCTCCACAAGTCCGGAGAGAATGGCTGCCTGGGTCAGATTGATAATCCCGGTGGTCACAAAGGTTCTTTGCAACGCGCCCTTCACCACTTTGAAAACGTAGGTCTTGCCATTCTCCGAGTGCAACGCCTCGCGCGGGATACTCAATGTGTTGGGCTCGCTGGAGGTGGTCGCCGTTACGGTCACATTAGTGTCCGGCAGCAGTGCGCTATCCGCGTCGTCTACCTTCACCAGCACCTCGCCCACGCTGCGCGTACCCAGATTGATCACCGAGATCGGCGTCCGCTCGATGTGTCCGTTCCAGATGTGGCCCGGCTTGGCGTCCCACTTGATCTGAATCTTCTGGCCAACCGCAAGGCGCCCAATCTCCGGCTCGTCGAAGTAGGCTCTCACCCGCTCATGACGCAGATCGGCCAACTGAAGCAGCAGTTTGCCTTCCTCCGCAAACTCCGTGCGCCTCGCATCGACGTGATAGACCGTTCCCGCCGCAGGAGCACGTACTACGGTATGCGTCGCCACTTGGCGCGCCGCCATCAGGCTGGCTCCCGCATCGGCCAGCGCAGCCCGCGCCCGATCTATCTCGGCCTGTGAATAGCGGTTGACGGTGCTCTGCTCCACGGCGTGCAGATTGGCTTCCGCCGTCTCCAGCCGCTGCCGCGCCGCGGTTACCTCGCTGGGTGAGGCCGCACCCGTCAAATTGAGTTTGGTCAGCGTTTCAAGGCTCTGGCGGGCCTCGTCGCGTTCCAGCCGCGCGCGCGTCTGGTCGGCTGCCGCCATCTGACGCTCCTGTTGGGTCCCGTTGTGGGTGGCCGCCTCCAGTGCAGCCTGCGCGGCCTTCACGCCACTTTCAGCCGTGGCCTCATGAGCGCGAGCCTGCAAGTTGTCCAGCACCATCAGGAGCTGGCCAGCCGCCACCTCGTCGCCCGGCTGCACATACACTTCCTTGACTATGGTCGCTATCGGGCTGTGAAGCTCGTAATTTACCTCTGGCTCAACACGGCCGTTGGTGCTGACTGTGCTGATCAACTGCATGTGCGTCGCCTGGGCCACGCGGACCTGCAGCCGGTCCCGGGTCAGAGCCCGCACCGTGAAAAAAACGACAATCAGGAGGACGGCCAAGACCCACCAAAACCAGGGTCGGGCTGTTTGCTTAATTTCTTGTGTCATTCAACCAGCCAGTGTCAGTATATAAGACTCACAATCCGGCCAGATAGCAAGGATATCCAACCGGCAGTATTTGGCCTGCTATTCCGCGGAATCGTACAATCTAAACATGGCTTCAGAACCCCGCTACACGGACGATCATGCCAAAGCCGGCCTCGATTTCCCCTTTCCGGCCATCGAGACCTGGCAAAACCAGTTTCCCGGCTACGAAATCCAGATCGATGACCCGGAGATAACCTCAGTCTGTCCAAAAACCGGCCTGCCCGACTTTGGGGTCCTGACCATCCGCTACATGCCCCGCCAGCGCTGCCTGGAGTTGAAATCGCTCAAAGAATACCTGTTTTCTTACCGCAACCTGGGCATCTTCCAGGAAAACATCGTCAACCAGGTGCTGGAGGACGTGGTCAAAGCCTGCGACCCGGTCTGGGCCGAGGTACGCTGCACATTCCGTCCCCGCGGCGGCATCGGCACCACCGTCGAGGCCCGCTGGCCACGCCCGGCGGCATAATTCCCACCGGGCGATGGGCATTTTCATGCCCGGTGTGGTATTCGTTGTAATGCTTATTTCAACGCGAGACTGACTCCTGTGGCTATTACCTCCCAGATTGCCCGCCCTCGCATCAGCCCCGCCGTGGCGACGCTGTCGCTGCTCATCGCCCTCAACCTGCTCAACTATATCGACCGTTACATCCTGCCCGGCGAACTCTCGCTGATTCAACGTGAGTTTCACGCCACTGACCACCAGATGGGCGCGCTCACCACCGCCCTGTTTATCTTCTATATGATCGCCGCGCCGCTGACCGGCTGGCTCGGAGACCGCTATCCGCGCAAGCCGCTCATCATCACCGGCGCGGTTATGTGGAGCCTTGCCACGTTGGCAACGGTGTGGGTTCACGGCTACTGGACTTTCTACATCCGCCAGGCCTTCGTAGGCATCGGAGAGGCTACCTTCGGCATCTTCGCCCCCGCCGTTCTCGCCGATTTCTATCCCGAGCGCGAGCGCAACCGCATCCTCTCCATCTTTTATCTGGCGATACCAGTGGGCGCGGCCCTGGGCTATCTGGCAGGAGGGGAGTTGAGCTTCGGCGGCGTCTGGCGCAGGCCATTCTTTATCTGCGCCATTCCCGGCTTCATCATCGCGGCGCTCTACGGCTGGTGGGGCAGAGAGCCGGAGCGCGGCTCCAGCGACAGGGTCAAATCCATCGCACACCGCCCGACCTTCCGCGAACAATTCCGCAACTTACTCGGCCTCTTCCGCAACCCGGCCTTTCTCACCGCGACCTTCGGCCTGGCCACACTCACCTTCGCCATGGGCGGAATCTCCAACTGGGTTCCGGAATTCCTGCACCGTTCAGCCGGATTCTCGGTCGCCAATGCCAGCCTGATGGTAGGCGGCGCCACTGTCGTCGACGGCATCGCTGGAACACTGGTTGGCGGTTGGATCGCCCAGCGCTGGCTGCGTACCAACCATCGCGCGCTCTACCTGCTCTCCTTCTGGAGCGTTGCGCTGACGCTGCCCTGTGGGGTTTTACTCTTTTTCGGCCCGCATGCCTGCGCCATCCCGGCCTTGTTTGCAGCCGAGTTCTTCCTCTTCCTCAACACCGGGCCGCTCAATGCCGCCATCGTCAACTCTGTCTCCGCGCCGGTCCGCGCCACTGCCGTCTCCATTAATCTGTTTATCATCCACTGCTTCGGCGACACCTTTTCCCCGCAGATTATCGGCGCCATCTCCGACCGCACAAAAAGTCTGAGTCTCGGCCTGGGTGCGACACTGATATTTCTGATTATTTCCTGTGTGATTTTATGGAATGGCGCGCGTTATGCCCCGCTCATGGAAGACGTATAAATCTCGGTGCTGTAAGAGTCACAGAAGCGGTTTTTGCCTCGCTGGGGGATTCAGTACAGCCGCTGCCACCCCTGCCGGACCGCGACATCGAGGCCGCTACATCATCAGAAGCATCTTCCGATCCCACCCCTACACCCAAGAAAAGAATTCCGTTACATACAACTCTGATTGACCGCTGTACCGCACGCCGTCCCGGTCAACGTGCAGGAACGAAGCGTGTGCTGAGCATTACCTTCAAAAGATGCCGCGACCGTCAAATTGGTCTGACAACTTCCCGTTGGCTTGGGTCCATACGTGACCGTCCCGGTCTCGGTAACCGTAAAGGTTGAGACACCGCCGTAGAAGTAGAATATCGATCCACTAACCAGGAGATTTGGATTTCCAGTTATCTCCAGGGTGGTTCCTGGTACGTCGCAACTCGTGGGTGTTGCCGTAATCAACGCAGTTGCGTCGCCTGTATCGGTATAGTCCATAGAGCCGTTGATCGAACCGGCGATGGCGATTGTTCCTCCCCCGCTGCATGTCTCGATGATGTTGACGGAAACAGTGCAGGGGAAATCCTCAGTTTTAGCAAACGGGTTCCCGCACCAGGAAGCACCCATTTGGGCAGAGGCCGCGACGAAAGTCCCTTCCATTTGCGTTGCGATCGCTGTGGCCTGGGCTGCGGTAAGTGTCGTAACCGGGGGAGGGGCACTGCTTCCGCCGCCACACCCGCCACAGAGAAACATGAGTGTAGTGGCGGCGATCGTCAAACACAAATATGCACTATGTCTTGCTTGGCGCATGAGAACCTCGATTGTAAAGAGCAGCGTTGTATTCAGTCTAAACTGAGGAATCCGAAAAGCACAGGATGAATGCCTGAAAAACCAGAATCTTATCTTGGCGGCAGCGACTCTTTATCCCGCGTGTTCATGAAGGCGCGGCGACCGCCCTGCGAGCGCAGATTGGGGTCGTATAGCGGAGGCCGACTCTCTTCGCCGTTGAAGCCATGCACCAGCCTGGGGTTGGGCTTGAACTTGGGCGGACCGCCGTAAAACTGCCGCGCGTGGCTCAGTACCATTCCCGCACGGCCATGCATGGGCCGCACAATTCCGCGAACCTGCACGTCCATATTGCGGTACTTACGCAGCTCGCCCACCTCCTCGCGATCCTCCCACAGGCTCACGATGGTGAATCGGCACTTCTCGTCCGGCGTTTCCGGCGTGCAAACGTCCAGGAACCGCGTCCCATCCGGCAGCTCCACCACATCATAGATGTGCGCCGAGACGCACACGTCCTTGTCGATAAGTTTGGTGGCTTCATCGGCGGTCACGCAGGGCTTTTGCGACCCGGCAAAGGCCAGCGCGGGTGAAAACGCGGCCAAAAGCACGAGCCATCCAAACCGGCGTAAAGCCATGTGAACCTCCAGGGGAAACTGCCGCAATCGTAGCGCGAAATGGGTGAAAAGAGAAGCATAACCTCATTCCCGCGCTTTGTATTCGCTCTCTGTTCGCCCATATAGGGAAGCCGAGCAGGGAATCCCGCGCTTAGGTTTCGCCCTATGTTTGCCCTTGAGAATTGGTTATGTCATTGATTCTACTATGGTTACATGATTTAGTTTTCCTCCAAAAAGACTATTTTCGGGAAAACATTTGTTGCATTTTTTCGCTTCCTATGGAGCTAACCCATGGTTTATGAATGGGTTGCGAAAGCTACAAAGGCGAAAAGATGCAGTATTTAGCTGTCAATGAACAGTGGACGGTGATCAGTAACGACCCGCAGGTTTGGTCATGATTCATACATTGATTGTGCGCCGAGGAAGGGTAATTATCTGCAAACCGGACAAATTTCCCTAGCAGAGAGGAAATGGACCTGCTCGCTGGCGTTTTGCCAGTGCAGCACAAACGGCAGCCTTCATGGCAATCGATTCTACGCCATAGGGCAGGAAGAGAAAAAACTACCCTATCCAGCCAAAAATGATATACAATAGAAATGTATATCCGGAGGGGTTGGATATGAAGCTGGCAAAGTGGGGAAACAGTTTCGCGTTGCGCGTTCCTGCCGAATTGATGAGAAAGATGAATCTAACGCCCAACGAGGATTTCCTGTTCAGGCAGACAGGGGAAGACTCGTTTGAAATCATCCGCGACCGCAGACGGCAAGAAGCGCTCGAAAAGATGCGCAAGCTGCGCTTTGCACTTCCTGACGATTATGTGTTCAATCGCGATGAGATCTATGACAACTAAAGCTTTTTTCGACACGAATGTGCTGCTCTATGCATTCGATATCCAGAGAGGTACTGCGCTGGATCTTCGTGCGGACAAGGCAGAAGAGATTGTAAGCCACGGTGGCGTCGTGAGCGTTCAGGTTCTGAACGAGTTTGTCGACGTGGCATCACGCAAGTCGAAGCTCAGTTGGGAAAAGATCTCAGATTTACTGCAAGTGATCGAAACGCTTTGTGGCCGCGCAATTCCTTTGACAGCAGAGACGCACACGGTTGCAGTCGATATTTCCAAACGATACGGGTTTCGTATCTATGATTCGCTCATTCTGGCTGCTGCCCTACAGGCCGGATGCACGACTATCTTCACCGAGGACATGCAGCACGGACAGTTGATCGATGGCGTGCAGATCGTAAATCCGTTTCTCGCGCCATAGGGACTGCCACTAAGCCCGCTGCCCGTAGCGTTTCTCCACGTACTGATCGAGTATCTTTGTGAACTCCGGCACAATCTTCGCGCCGCGCAGGGTGGTGTAGAGCTTGCCGTCCACGTAGACCGGAGCTTTGGGCTCTTCAAAGGTGCCCGGCAAGCTGATGCCCAGGTTGGCGTGCTTCGATTCTCCGGGGCCGTTGACCACGCAGCCCATCACCGCCAGTTTCAGCTCCTCGACTCCCGGATATTTCTTGCGCCACTCCGGCATAGAGTTGCGCAGGTGATCCTGAATCTGCTCGGCCAGCTCCTGGAAGTAGGTGCTGGTGGTGCGCCCGCAGCCGGGGCAACTCGTGACCTGCGGCATGAAACTGCGAATCCCCAGCGATTGCAAAATCTGTTGCGCGGCCTGTACCTCTTCGGTCCGGTCGCCGCCTGGCTTGGGCGTCAGGCTGACGCGAATGGTGTCGCCGATGCCGGCCAGCAGCAGCGGCGCCAGGCCGGCTGTGGAGGCAATCAGCCCTTTGGCGCCCATGCCCGCCTCGGTCAGCCCCAGGTGCAGCGGATAGACGCAGCGCGCGGCCAGATTCGTGTACACGTCGATCAGGTCGCGCACCCCGCTCACCTTGGCGGAGAGGATGATCTGGTCGCGGCCCAGCCCGTAGCGCTCGGCGGCGGCGGCGGATTCCAGCGCGCTCACCACCATGGCCTCCAGCATCACCTCGCGCGCCGGCTGCGGCTGCTGCAGTTGGCTGTTCTTGTCCATCATGCGGGTCAGCAGAGCTTGATCCAGCGAGCCCCAGTTGACGCCGATGCGCACCGGCTTCTGGTTTTCGACCGCGCACTCGATCATGACTTGAAAATTGTCGTTGTCCTTCTTGCCAATCGATGCGTTTCCCGGATTGATCCGGTACTTGGCCAGCGCCCGCGCGGTCTCAGGAAATTTTTTGAGCAGCAGGTGGCCGTTGTAGTGAAAGTCGCCGACAATGGGCACCTTCAGGCCGCGCTTGTCCAGCCCATCGACGATCTTCGGGACGGCCGCGGCGGCTTCCTCGTTGTTCACCGTGACGCGCACGATCTCCGAGCCCGACAAAGCAAGGGCCGCGATCTGTTCGATAGTGCCCGCCACGTCCGCCGTGTCGGTGTTGGTCATCGATTGCACGACGACCGGAACCTCCCAGCCCACGCGAACCTGCCCGATTCGGACCGTACCTGTTTTCCTGCGTTTTATCTCCGCCATGCTTTTAGTTTACCTGCAACCTCTAAGCTGGAAAAACCTGAAAAGGCCATAAACTCCACTAACAAGAAACAGGAGATTGGCTGCTTCGCAAATGCAACGATCTAAATCATAAGACGATGTAGCGTATTTTGAAAAAGTACAACAAGTTAGCCTCCGCTACGCGGAGTTAGCGAGTTGGCAAGTTGGCAGGCAGCGATTCCAGAACCGAATCCTGAATGTGCCCCATCTTCTCCTGCTTGGTGCGCACGTAGCCCGCGAAGCTCTCCTGCGGCTCGACCTCTGCGGAGACGCGCTCCGTGACCTGGATTCCGGCGGACTCCAGCGCTGCTACCTTCTGCGGATTGTTGGTCATTAAACGGACCGATGTCACGCCCAGCAGCTTGAGCACCTCGGCGGGCAGCTCGTACGCGCGGCAGTCCGCGGCAAAGCCCAGTTCGACATTGGCCTCGACCGTGTCCATCCCCCGGTCCTGCAACTCGTATGCCTTGAGTTTGGCCATCAAGCCGATGCCGCGGCCCTCCTGCTCCTCGTAGAGCAGAATGCCCGCGCCCTCCTGTGCGATGCGGCGCAGGGCCAGCTCCAGTTGCAGCCGGCAGTCGCAGCGCAGCGAGCCAAACACATCCCCCGTGAGGCACTGCGAGTGGATGCGGACCACCGGCGGAGCGGCGTGAATGTCGCCCATCACCAGGGCCACCAGGCCCTCTACCTCGCCTCTGCCCTCACCGTTCGCCGGGCCTTCCTCGCCGGAGCGGACCGCCGTCAACATGCCCTCGAAGCCCAGAATACGGAAGGCTCCCCAGCGGGTGGGAAAATCCGCCTCGGCGATTTTCTTTATGCTTTCGAATCCCATGATTCCATTCTACTTTGCGGGAGATGGAGGAAGAATCGTCGTTGCAGACATTGAACATGGCTGGCGTCAGAGCACTCAATGCAGGTGAAGATGCGCTTTCTGGCGCAGCAGGGAGCGCGATGGCTTACCATGAACTTGCCGGAGGTTTCATGCGAGACCATCTGGCTACACTGCTCGACGATTTTCGCCGCTATGACCGCCAGATCGCCGTTGTACGTCATCAAGGCATCCGGCGGCGCGCAACCAGCTATGGAGAGATAGCGCGGCTGGCGGGGCGCGTTGCGGCGTTGCTGGTCCAGCGAGGCATTGGGCCCGGCGACCGGGTTCTTCTTTGGGCAGAAAACAGCGCGGAGTGGATTGCGGTTCTCTATGGCTGCATGCTGCGCGGAGTGCTGGCAGTGCCGCTGGATGCATATGGAAGCGTGGAATTTGCTACGCGCGTGGCGGCAGATGTGCAGCCCAGGCTGGCCGTGGGTGATGCGCTGCTGCTGCATCAATTGCCAGCGCAATGGCCCAAACTCGGCTTTCCCCGTCTCACATTCGACGATTGGCTCGGCGAGCTGCCCGCTCAAGAGGCCGGGCCGGTCGAAGGGCTTTCGCGCCAGACGCCGCTGGAAATACTCTTTACCTCCGGCACCACCGGCGACCCCAAGGGAGTGGTGCTGACCCATGGAAACATCCTGGCCAGCGTGGAGCCCATCGAGCAGGGAGCGCAACCCTATATACGCTGGGAGCGGCTGCTGGTGCATCCGCTGCGTATCTTCGATACGCTGCCGTTGAGTCACGTCTTCGGGCAGATGATGGGATTGTGGGTTCCGCCGATCTTTACTGCGCAGGTGCACTTTGAGAGCCGGCTGGTGGCCTCGCGGCTGATCGAGACTATCCAGCACGAGCGCATCAGCGTGCTGGCCGCGGTGCCGCGCGTCATGGCGCTGCTCAAGACGCATCTGGAAACAGCCCATCCTGACCTTGAGGAACGAGTGGCCCAGTCGGCAGACAAAAAGATCGAGCCGTGGATGCGCTGGTGGCGCTTCCGCGATGTGCACCGCGAGTTCGGCCTGAAGTTCTGGGCGCTGGTCTCCGGCGGCGGCGCGCTGCAGGGCTCGCTGGAGCAGTTCTGGAACGCGCTGGGGCTGGTGGTGATTCAGGGCTACGGAATGACGGAGACCAGCGCGCTGATCACGCTCAACCACCCCTTCCACGTGGCTCGGGGAACTATCGGCAAGCCACTGCCGGGGAGGGATGTGAAGCTGGGCCCGGATGGCGAGGTGCTGGTGCGGGGCGCGATGATCTCCGGCGGAACATGGTCAGGAGGAACTTTCGAACCGCGCCAGGACGAGTGGCTGGCCACCGGCGATCTGGCAGAGACACAGCCGAGCGGGGAGTTGCGCTTTGTGGGGCGCAAGAGCGAGGTGATCGTGACCGCGGCGGGAGTGAACCTGCATCCCGAGGACCTGGAGGCAGCCCTTGAACAGGAGCCGGAGGTAGCGGCCTGCGCGGTGGTGGCGACGGAGACTCCAAATGGGACGGAGCCCTGCGCGGTGCTGGCTATGCGCGGCAGCGCAGACAAGGCGGCGGAGGTCATTGAGCGCGCCAACCGCAAGCTGGCGGAGTTTCAGAAGTTGCGGCGCTGGGTACTGTGGCCGGAACCGGATCTGCCCCGCACCTCGACAGGCAAAGTAAGACGCAAAGCAGTGGCAGCGTGGCTCAAGGAAATCCAGGCTGCGGCGGTTGTGCCCAAGGCGGCCGGTGCAAACAACTTTGGAGCATCATCGGATTGGTTGCTGGCGCTGATTGCACAGATTACCGGCGAGCCGCCAGCCGGCGTCGGAGATGAGCTGCGGCTGACCGAAGACTTGCATTTGGACAGCCTGGGCCGGGTGCAACTGGCGGCGGCTCTGGAAGAGCGGCTGGGCACTGCACCCGAAAGCGGGCTGCTGGAACGGGCGGAGACGCTTGGGGAGTTGCGCGCGCTGATGACCGGAGAGGCCGAGGGAATGCATGGATCCTCCCGCCGTTATCCTGAGCGGCTCGAAGCGCAGCGGCGGAGCACTGAAGGTTCTGCATCGAGTGCTTCTGGCGAACCGATAGGAGGCCGCGAACCCAAGGCGACATTCGAGCCTCAACTACCCGATGCAGACGCTGCACCGGACAAGTCCATTTACCCGCGCTGGCCGTGGCTGCTGCCCTTCCAGTGGCTGCGGGTGGCTTTTATCGAGGCGGTCGAGCGGCCGCTGGTTTGGCTTCTCGCGCATCCGAGAGTGATTGCGCCGGAGCTGCCTCCTTCGGATCAGCCGATGCTCATTATCGCCAACCACGTTACGGCCTTCGACGGTCCGCTGGTCCAGTGCGCCCTGCCGGGCGCGATGCGGCGGCGGATTGCCGTGGCCATGGCTGGAGACATGCTGGAAGATTACCGGCACTTCCGCAATCCCGAGCGCAGGAATGGAAAATGGAGTTTTTATCCCTTAGGCCCGCTGATTTACCTGCTGCTGACGGCGCTTTTCAATGTCTTTCCCTTGCCGCGTTATCGCAACTTCCAACGCAGTTTCGCGCACGCCGGAGCGGCCATGGATCGCGGCTATCACGTGATGGTCTTTCCCGAGGGCACGCGCTCGGCGGAAGGGAAGCTGGCTCGCTTTCGGGGCGGAATCGGGCTGCTGGCGAAGCAATCGGACGCCATGGTGCTGCCGGTGGCGATTCGCGGGCTGGGCGAGCTGAAGGCCGCGGGCCGCGGCTGGTTCCGCTCCGGCAAGGTCGAAGTGCATGTGGGCCGACCGCTGCGCTTTGCTCCGGAAGAGACGGAGGCAGCGATTGCCGAGCGGCTGCACGCCGAGGTGGAAAGGCTGCTGAAAGACAGCTGACAGCTGACAGCTAACAGCTAACAGCTGACAGCTAACAGCTATCAGCTGACAGAGAACAAAGAATAGAAAACTGAACCACTGCGGAGGCCAAAACAGGGTGAAAGAGTTCCATGTGGAACTATTTGATTCTGTTGGGTTTGGTTACCTGTTTACCAGATAATTATCTGCAAGGCGTTTTCCACAGCCAAATCACGAATCTCACATGCTGATACGCGTTCAAGATAGAAGGCTAATTCTGTCTGTTGATCGAAATCCATGTATCTAAATGATAATAATATACTTATCTGCACGATCTTTACAAAGAGCGGAAGCGATGAATCATAGATTGCTGAATTAATCTGCAAGGAATTGGGGCCCAAAATAAATATTGGGGGGAGGGGGGGTACCTCCACAGTTGTCAGTTGTCAATGATCAGTTGTCAGTAACTGCCCGCGGCTCCGACTCTTGTTCATGCTTTGATTGTGCGCCGAGAGAGGGAAATTATCTGCAAAAGTACAGCCTCCGAATAGGCGACTACACGGGAACTGCACCGTTCGTCGTTCCTCCGGTGTTTTTCTTCACAAATAGGAGAGAATGGCGGAACGGCCCTACGATCAAATGTCCGGCTATTCTGACAGAGTTAAATTTCAGCAACAGCGACGGGATGGCGCACATGTCTGAATTCTCAATTGCGAGGAGTCAAATCACTTCGATTGATATGCGCCGGCCGACCGATTGCCCATGCATACTTGTACAATTCTGGCATGCCACGAAAAGCCTCCTTCTTGCTTCTTCCCACGCTTGTCTTTGCCGCCTGCACTGGCTCGACTCTGTTTGCGCAGAGCCCGCTGCCGGCCACCTCAGCGGAAGATCGTGCCCTGGCACGCGAGATTTTCAAGGAACTGGTCGAGATCAACACCACGGACACGCCGCTGGGAAACGTGTCCACTGCAACCGCAGCCATGCAGAGGCGCTTTCTAGAGGCGGGATTTCCCGCCGAAGACGTTCGTCTGTTGGGACCGAATGCACGCAAACAAAATCTAGTCGTCAGGCTGCGGGCATCTAATCCGACAACGCAAAAGCCAGTTCTCTTCCTCTGCCACATGGACGTGGTCCAGGCTCTACGTTCCGATTGGTCCACAGATCCCTTCCAGTTTGTGGAGAAGGACGGCTACTACTACGGGCGCGGCACGCAGGACATGAAGGAATCGGACGCGGCGCTGGTGGCCATCTTCCTGCGGCTGCACCGGGAGGGCTATAGGCCCCGTCGCGACCTGATTCTGGCGCTGACAGCCGACGAGGAGGGCGGTCAGTTCAACGGAGCCAGATGGCTTGTGCAGCAGCATCGAGAACTGGTGGACGCGGCCTACGTGATCAATCCAGACGCGGGCGGCGTGGAACTGGACCACGGGCGCGTGGTGGTAGCCGACGTGGAGGCTACGGAGAAGGTCTACTCGGATTTCCAAATTACGGCAACGAATCGCGGGGGTCATAGCTCGCTGCCGCGGCCTGATAACGCGATCTATGAGCTGACTGCGGCATTGAACAAACTCGCAGCGTACTCCTTTCCATTTGAGCTGAACGATGTAACACGCACCTACTTCAAGAACCTTGCCGAACAGGAGAAGGGCCAAACTGCCATTGATATTCGAGCGATTCTGGCCTCGCCGCCCGATTTATCCGCAGCCGAGCGGCTCAGCACCGATCCCAGCTTCAACTCGAACCTCCGTACCACATGCGTTGCGACGCGGCTCAACGCCGGGCACGCCAACAACGCCTTGCCGCAGACGGCCCAGGCTATCGTGAATTGTCGCATTTTTCCCGGCCATTCACCGGAGGAGATCAGGCAGCAGTTGATTGGTCTTTTCAGCGACGCAAAGTTGAGCGTGAAGTATGTCTCTGGCACTGGCGAGATCTCTGGCACTGCCCCGGACCGCAAGGCCATGCTCCCGCCTGCTCCCATCACAGAGGTGTTTGAACCTCTGACGCGGCTGACCCAGATGATCTGGCCGGGAACGTCCGTGACTCCAGAAATGGAAAACGGGGCCAGCGACTCGATCTACTTCGCCGAAGCTGGAATTCCCTGTTACGGCTACTCAGCGATTGCGTTAGAGCGCGACGACATCCGCGCTCACGGACGAGACGAGCGGTTGCCTGTCGATTCCTTCTGGAAGTCGCTGGATTTCTTCTATTCGTTTGCCAAGGCTCTAGGCGGAGAGTAAGAACTCTCACAAGTTCTGGTTGAATTACCGGCTAACCGGAGATTGCACCACTGCCTGATCCCGATTCCATGTTTTTAAAACATTTTTGCTATTTGTGTAGAGTGCGGCGTGGACCGGGAGGTCCACGCAACAGCCGGCCAGGAGGCCGGCGCTACCTGTTGTTTCAGCGACCGGCAATCTTGAGCCAAGCAGGAGATTCACTCTAGGCCAACAGGCAAAACGCTCTAACTTGGCTGGCGGGGGCGGAAGTGGCAGGTTCCGCCGGCCAGGACTGGGGTCCAGATGGAGGGATCGGCGGGCTGCTCGCTGGAACCAAGGAAAAGAGTGCCGTCGGGGGCCAGAACCTTGTGGATGCCGGCCAGAAGGGTTTTGCGCGTCTCCTGAGAGAAGTAAAGCATAACGTTGCGTAGGAAGATGACATCGAAGCGATCGCTTACACGGTTGAAGGGCAGCGGCTGCGAACAGAGGTTAGCCTGGCGGAAGTTGCACATCTTGCGAACTTCGGGCTTGACCGTCCAGTATTCGCCGGAGTGGTCAAAGTAGCTGATGACGAAGCGAGCGGGCAGTCCGCGGTTCATTTCGATACGGTGGTAGGAGCCGGCCTGGGCGCGCTCCACTACTTCGGCGCAGATGTCGGTGCCTTCGATGCGGATGTCCCAGCCAGCCAGTTGGGGAAAGTGCTGGAGGAGGAGCATGGCCAGGCTGTAAGCCTCCTGGCCGGAGGAGCAGGCCGCGCTCCAGAAACGCAGGGCGCGCACGGGCCGGCGGGCTTCAATGAGTTTGGGCAGCAGCTCGGTGCGCAACAGCTCAAAGGGACGGCCATCGCGAAAGAAGCTGGTTTCGTTGATGGTCATGGCCTCGGCGATGGAGCGTTCGAGAACCGGGTTCCTGCTGACCTTGAGATGCTGGACAAGTTCTTCCAGGCGGGTCATGCCCTGATTGCGCAACAGCTTGGTGAGGCGGGTTTCAAACAGGTAGTCGCGCGAGGCGTCGAGCACGTTTTGCGAAAGGCCAAAAACAAGCTGGCGAAGGTAGCCGTAGTCGACGGCGGAGGCGGTTTGCATCGCTAGACCACCCTTTCGCGCAGCTCGGATGCATCGGCGTAGGAGCGGCTGGCAAGGCGGAGAATTTCAGCGCCCAAGGCGTTGAGGGGAAGCACCTTTTGCGCCAATCCCGCGGCACAGATGGCGCCCGGCATTCCCCACACCGTGCTGCTGGCCTGGTCCTGTGCCAGGACGCTTCCGCCCTGTTCGCGAATGACGCGCGCGCCCAACATACCGTCCGAGCCCATGCCGGTCAGCACCACGGCGAGCACCCCTGTGCCGTAGACCGCAGCCGCCGAGCGGAAGAGCACATCGACGGCGGGGCGGCAGTGGTTTTCCGGCGGGCCCTGGTTCAGGTGCAGCGTGGCCAACTGGCCGCCGCGCACGCCTGGCAATACCTCCATGTGCCAGTTTCCCCGGGCGATGTAGATGGCTCCGGGGTGCACCTGCTCGCCCTCCGCGCCCTCGCACACCCGCAACGAACAATGGCTGTTGAGCCGCTCGGCAAGCTGCCGGGTGAACAACTCCGGCATATGCTGCACGATCAGGACAGGAAGAGGGAAGTCGGCGGGCAGCTCCGGCAGCAGAATGTCGAGCGCCGCGGGACCGCCGGTGGAGACGCCGATGGCCAACGCCGCAGGGACCGACGAGATCGGTTGAGCCTTGGGCATCGGCGCCATGGCCACCGGAAAAAGTGTCCGCGCCGCGCCGGTCAAGGCCGGCGGAGGCAGGCTGGTGAGAGCATGAATCCTGGGGATAAGATCCTGACTGAGCGCGCGCATGGACGCCTCGCGGCTGGATTGGCCCACAGGCTTGGCCACATAGTCGGAGGCGCCGCTGGCCAGGGCTTCGATGGTCACCCTGGCGCCGCGCTGGGTGAGCGAACTGCACATGATGACCGGTATCTTGTGCCCACGCGCGCGCAACTGCCTCAGCGTGACCAAACCATTCATGACCGGCATCTCGACATCCAGCAAAACCAGGTCAGGGCGAAGTGCTTCCACGGCGCTCAAGGTTGCCTGTCCATCGGCAGCTGTGCCAACCACCTCCAGGCCGGCATCCATGCTGACGACGGAGCGCAACAGACTCCGCATAACCGCTGAGTCGTCCGCGATCAATATCCGGATTCGGCGGCCGGCAGCCATCTCTCAGGCCTCCAGCAGGCCTAGCATGGCCAGTTTTTCCGTCAGCGCCTCGTCGTCGAAGGGTTTCATCAGGTACTCGTCGGCGCCGGCATCCAGAGCGCGGAGAATGTAATCGTTTTCCGCCTCGGTTGTAACCATCATGACCTTGATGCCCGTATATCCGTCGGCGCGCAGATGTTTGAGCATATCCAAGCCGTTCATAACCGGCATATTCCAGTCCACCAGCGCGAGTTCGAAAGGCGGGCGCGATTTCACCAGCTCCATGGCGGCCTGGCCATCGGACGCTTCCTCGCACTCGATGCTCTTCTCTTCGAGCAGTCCGCGCAGAAAACCCCTGACGAAGCGGGAATCATCGACGATTAAAGCTCGCATGGCGGCCTCCAATCATTAGCACTTTTGACCTTAAGCAACCTTGGATGCGCTCAGGCGCATGGGGTCCAGTTGATCCGGGTCCAGCATGACAAGCAAGCTGTCCTTGAGCTTGTAAGCGCCCGCAAAGAGCGCTTTCCGGCGTTGATCCAGGATTGAGGGATTGGGCTCGTAATCGGTCGAGGAGACGGTCAGGACCTCGCTAACCGAATCCACCAACAAACCAAAGATGCCACCAGCGCTCTCCAGTACCAGCAGATCCTGCCGGCCCTCCTTGGGCGGCATGTCGAGCAACTGGCGGAGGCTCACGGTGGTCAGTACGTCTCCGCGATAATGCACCAGCCCGCCGACAAAGATGGGCGCCAGCGGCACCGGCTGTGGCCGGGCCGCCCCGACAATCTCGAGAATATGCGTGATGGGCACGCCAAACATCGAGGTTCCCAGGCGCACCGTGCACATCTCCTTCATCGTAGCCGCCGCCGTTTTTTCTTTGCGATGCAATGCGATCGTTGCTGTACTCATGCCACTGTCTCCGCAATCCGGCTCCACTCCGCGGGAGCTTGTTCGCTGGCGGGCAGCGGCGCCACCGCACTCAGGTCAACCACACCCGTAACCCGGCTTTTGAGCAGCGTCACACCGCCGGTGCGCTGATCGGTGCCGGCCTCAAATAAGTCGCTGCCAGCGGCAACATCCAGCACATGAGAAACCGCAATTCCCACGTGCCGATTGCCTTCGCGACAGACCACCACGATGATCTTCGCCTGGGGATTTCCTTCAGCCGCGGCCAGTACTCCGCCCGAATCTTCCACTGGCAGCAGCTGACCCTCGAAGTTGAGCACCGGGCGGTAGCCGATGTACTCGATGCGCGACAGAGGCAACTGCTCGATGCGCAGCACGTCGGTCAACGGCACTGCGGCTTGCCGCCCGGCAGCTTCCACCAGCAGGAACTCCATGCCCTTGGACTCGTCAGCTTCGGTTTCGCTTTCGCCCACGTTGACGGCCTCTTCCTCGTGCAGGCTCACCCCGGCTTTGAGGGCAATCAAACCGGGATCGAGAATCAGCGCCAGATCGGCGTTGCCCAGCACCGTGGCTCCGGAAAATAGGCCGATGTCCTTGAGCACGGCGGATAGCGGCTTGACCACGATCTCCTCGGGGTCCGCCAACCCATCCACGACCAGCCCGAAGCGGCGGCCGTCGGCATCCAGAACGGCGATGAAATTGTCGCGCTCGCTGACGCTCTTATGTTCCTTGCCGGGCATCAGCAAGCGGTCCAAAAAAACCAACGGCAACAGCTTGCCGCGCAGCCGGTAGAGAGGCGCGTTCTCGATCCATTCGATGGCCGACGCCTCCTCGGGAGGGATATGCACCAGTTCTGACAGCGCCCCCTGGGGTAACGCAAAACTCTGGTTGATGCTGCGCACGATCAGGGCCGGAATGATGGCCAGAGTCAGCGGAATGCGCATACGCAGCGTGGTTCCCTTGCCCGTGCGCGAGTCGATTTCGACCTTTCCGCCGATCTTTTCGACATTCGCCCGGACCACGTCCATGCCCACGCCCCGGCCACTCACGTTGGTGACCGCCGCAGCGGTGGAGAAGCCGGGCAAGAAAACCAGTTGCAGCAACTCGCGCTCAGCAAGATGGGCCGCGCGGTCGGTGGTGATGAGGCCGCGCTCGATGGCCTTCTGGCGCACTTTTTCAACATTGATGCCGGCGCCGTCATCGGAAACCTCGATGACCACGTGGCTGCCCTCCTGGCTGGCCTTGAGCTTCAGCGTTCCTTCCGGATCCTTGCCCGCGGCACGGCGCACATCTGGCGGCTCGATACCGTGATCCAGCGAGTTTCTGACCGCATGGGTGAGCGGGTCCTTGATGGCCTCCAGCAGGCTCTTGTCCAGTTCCGTGTCCTGGCCCTCGACCTGCACGCGGACGCGCCGGTTGAGGGCTTGCGACAGGTCGCGCACGATGCGCGGTATCTTGGAAAAGATGTTCGACACCGGCTGCATCCGGGCCTTCATCACGTTCTCGCGCAGATCGGCGGTGACCATGTCCAGACGGCGGCTGAGCATCGTCATGTTGGGATCGGCCGAGGTGGCCTGCAGGACCTGGTTGCGGGTTAACACTAGCTCGCCTACCAGGTTCATCATGCGGTTCAGCAGCGTCACATCGACGCGCAGCGTGCTCTCGGCGGCGCTTACCTGAGGCCGCGACCGGAGCGTTTCGCCCAGGGATTCCGCCGGCGCCATGGATGCCGGGAGAGGCTCCGCAGGCTTGGCCAGATGCGGGCCTTGTTTGGCCGGAGGCGGCGCGGGGGGAGCCTCGACGGAAGGGGCAGACGCCGCGTAAGTGCTGGCCCGGGCATGGGCCGGATGTTTTACAGGCGCCTGCGCGGGAGCCTGCAACTCCTCCAAGTAGCCGATCAGAACCGCATCTTCGCCTTCGCCCTCGCTGCCATCGGCCTCGATGGTCTTTAGAATCGAGCGCAGCCCGTCGAGCAGTTTCAAAAGCCCAGTGACGGTTGGCGGGTCGGCGGTAAGCCTGCCATCGCGCAACAGGCCCAGCAGGTTTTCTCCCGCATGGGCAAGATGTTCCAGCCGCTTGAAGCCCAGAAATCCGGTGGTCCCCTTGATGGTGTGTACCGCGCGGAAGATCTCACCGATCAGTCCCTCATCCTTGGGCCGCTCCTCCAGATCGGTCAGACAGTGCTCCATCCGATCCAGACCTTCCTGGTTCTCGATAAGGAACTCCCTTGTCAATTCATCCATAGCGTCCACTCATCCGCCCGTCCGGGAAGACAACTCCAGGCACAAAGAGTACTTAAGTCCTTTATCGGAAAGATGAGGCACAACTTGAGGAAGGGATTATGGCCAGGGACAGGGACAAAACGAGGGATTAGGGGATAAGGAAAGGTATTATCGATAAGCCTTTTAAGCCCCGCATCACATCCTTGCTGCTTGTGTCTGCCACAAGGGCTGGGCACAGCGGGCTCCCCCGGCAACCCGTTCAGGATTTACAGCAACGCCCAAATGCTTTAACCTCAATACTCACCCTTTGGGGATATGAAACACGCAATGAACGACCCATCTTCGCCGGAAATCTCGCTCGTGAGCCTGCTTGACAGGGCGCGTGAAGCGGCACTGCACGCCTACGCCCCCTACTCCGGCTTTCGGGTAGGCGCGGCGCTCCGGCTGACCAATGGCGAAATCGTCATTGGAGCCAATGTGGAGAATGTGAGCTTTGGACTGACCATCTGCGCCGAGCGTGCCGCTTTGGTACAGGCTGTTTCCCAGTTTGGACCTGAAATCCGTGTCGAGGCCGTTGCCATTGCCAATTTGAACTCTGTTGCCAGCCCGCCCTGCGGCGCCTGCCGCCAAGTACTTTCCGAATTCATTCTTCCCGATGCGCCAGTGATTTTTCCCTCCACCGGCGGC
>Ga0181527_1000109_pt1 | contig 91107 bp, 88 predicted proteins | sample PEATcosm2014_Bin_30_FD_119762 | JGI IMG/M metagenome (GOLD analysis project Ga0181527, IMG submission 119762) | Peatland microbial communities from MTU Mesocosm Facility, Houghton, MI, USA - PEATcosm2014_Bin06_60_metaG | ecosystem: Environmental > Terrestrial > Soil > Wetlands > Peat | place...
AAACTACACCTTTACCTTTTAACGGCGCTTCGAAAAGACGAAAAGCAAATGCAGGTCCTTCGGCTCCGCTGAAAAGCGCTTCGCTCAGGATGACCGCCGTTTACTAAACTACACCTTTACCTTCCCGTGCCGCCCACTGTCATTTTGTCCAGCTTGATGGTGGGCATGCCTACGCCTACGGGGACGGATTGGCCGTCTTTGCCGCAGGTGCCGATGCCTTCGTCGAGCTTCAAATCGTGGCCGACCATGGAGACGTATTTGAGGGCTTCGGGGCCGTTGCCGATCAGCGTGGCGTCGCGGACGGGGGCGGTGACTTTGCCGTCTTCGATCAGGTAAGCCTCTGACGCGGAGAAGACGAATTTGCCGTTGGTGATGTCCACCTGGCCGCCGCCGAAGTTGACGGCGTAGAGGCCGCGCTTGACGGAGCGAAGAATGTCCTCGGGGGCGTCGTCGCCGGCCAGCATGTAGGTGTTAGTCATGCGGGGCATGGGGATGGACTGGTAGCTCTCGCGGCGGCCGGAACCGGTGTTGGCGGCGCCTGTCAGTCGCGCGGAGAGCTTGTCGGTTAGATAGCCGCGCAGGACGCCGCCTTCGATGAGGATGGTTTCCTGGGTGGCCGAGCCTTCGTCGTCTACGTTGAGCGAGCCGCGGCGGCCGGCGATGGTTCCGTTATCCACTACGGTGACTTTGGGGCTGGCGACCGACTGGCCGATGAGGCCGGCGAAGGCGGAGGTCTTCTTGCGGTTGAAGTCGGCTTCGAGGCCGTGGCCTACGGCTTCATGGAGCAGGATTCCGGGCCATCCGGGACCGAGGACCACTTCCATCTCGCCGGCGGGGGCGGGGACGGCGCCGAGCTGCAGAATGGCTCCGCGGGCGGCTTCACGGGCCAGGCTTTCCGGGCTCTTGGAGCCGGCAAACTGATCGAGGCCGGACCGGCCGCCGCCGCCCGCCGCGCCCTTGGTGATGTTCGCGTCCTCCTTTGCGATGACGAAGACGTTGAGGCGGCAGAGGGGCTGGGTATCGCTGGCGAAGGCGCCGTCGGAGGCGGCGATGAGGATGCGGCGCAGCTCCTCGGAGTAGCCGGCGCGCACCTGGACGATGCGGGGATCGTAAGCGCGCGCGGCACGGTCGGCGCGGAGGATGAGTTCGAGGCGCGCGGCGAGGTCGAGATCGAAGCCGCCAAGCGGGACCGGATAAAGATCTGCCACGGACGCCTCGACGAAGCCTTGCACCGTCTGTTGGGCCGGACCGGAGGCGATGAGCGCGGCGGTGCGGGCGGCGTGGAGGAGGCGCTCGGGGCTCAGATTGTCAGTGTAGGCGTAGCCGGTGCGCTCGCCGGAAAGCACGCGGATGCCGCAGCCGGCGCTGACGCCCTGGCTGGCGGATTTGACGATCTGCTCGTCGACGCCCAGCGAGGTGGCCGTGACCGACTCGAAGTAGAGGTCGGCGTAGTCTCCGCCGGCCGCCAAGGCCTGGCCCAGGCAGCGCTCCAGGAGGCGCTCGGTGAGGCCGAATTTCTCAAAAAAATAGCGCTTATGACTGAAATGCGGGGAAGCAGCCGGATTGGTCATCGTGCCTTCAGTCTACGCCGCTTGCCACCTCCAACGTGCGCCCTGTGAAACAACCGGCCGTTCCCGCGATGGAACCGTTTCCCGCGCCCCCGTGCTTCTCTTGATGCGGGGCGTTCAATCCACTTCCCCCGCCGCCGTACCCGTGCTACATTCGACCCATGAAAAAGATTCTTGCCGCTGCCTTGTTGTTGATGGTGTTTGCCAGCCCGGTGTTTGCTGCCTCGAATCACCATCATCACCACCATCACCACCACCATCACCATCACGCCTAAAGCGAACCCCGGCCCCAAAGCAGCACCAGCGCGGGGGGCCGGGGGAGCACTTCCAGATTTATTCGGTCAAGAAACCATGGTAAGGTTCGTTCCATGACAGACCTGGACGACCTTCGCTATCCCATTGGCCGCTTCAGCCCACCGGCCAGCGGCGTCCCTGGGACTCGCGCCGCGCATATCCAAACGCTGCGCCTGCTGCCCGCGCGCCTGCGCGCCGCCCTAAGCGGGCTAAGCGATTTCCAGCTCGATACGCCCTACCGGGAAGGCGGCTGGACGGTTCGCCAGGTGGTTCACCACGTGGCAGATAGCCACGCCAACGCCTACATCCGCTTCAAGCTGGCACTGACCGAGGACTGGCCCACGGTGAAGCCTTACGACGAGGCCGCCTGGGCCAACCTGGCAGACAGCCGCCGGTTGCCGCTGGATGTGTCACTGGGGCTGATTGAAGGACTGCACGGGCGCTGGGTGGGGCTGCTGGAATCTCTCTCGGACGAAGACTTCCAGAAGGGCTACGACCACCCCGAACTGGGCCGGCAGAACCTCGCCAGGGTGCTGGCGCTCTACGATTGGCACTCCCGCCACCACACCGCGCACATCACGAGCCTGCGCGCGCGGCAAGGCTGGTAGGGCGCCGCATGGCCGCCGGTGAACCTGCGCCCTCACCCGGCCGGTTGGCGCAAAGCATCGAAGAATACCTCGCCGACCATCCCGCAGCCGCAGTGCTCGAGGATGGCCGCGTTTTGTTCGACATGCGCACCGCACACTATGCCGTGAGCGAGCAGCACGGGCGCTGCCTGTTGCAACTGTGGAGCGAGGAGCGGAATCTGATGCGCACCGTGGTGGAGGTGCAGGAACGGGCGCAATGCCTGCGCCTGATGACCCGCCGCATGGGCGCCGCAAAGCCCCAGGCTCTGGAACTGGTGCCCAGCAGCGACCGCCGCACCCCCACTGCCCGCGATGCGGGGCGGCGGAACTATCAGCGGCTGCTGGAACGGGCGCTGACGAGGAGTTTTATCGGCTCGAAGGTGGACGGATTGCGGTCGGCGATGGACCTGGAGCACAGCTTTGGGCCGGCTTATGTGCGCGGGCGGCTGCTGAGGGGAACGGCTGCCGACGCGGTGATCGGCGTGAGCGAGGCGGAGTCCGGATCAACCGTGGACGGCGTTCTGACGCTGGGAATTCTCTGGCTGGACTATTGCCGGCAGAAGGGCGACGGACGGCGGCACTTTGGCGGGTTGAAGGTGGTTGTGCCGGCCGGGGCCTGGCGCACCACAGCCGAGAGAATGGCCTGGCTGAACCACGCCGCCGCCGACTTCCAGCTTTTTACGCTCGACGAGCGCGGCGAAGAGCTTGCGGCGGTGGACTTTCGCGACACCGGCAACTTCGACTCGCGGCTGGTGCATGCGTTTTCAGCCGCGGCGGCCATCGAGCGGCGCCAGGCGGGGATCGACCGTTTGCTGGCGCTGGTTCCGGCGGCGGCCAGGGAGCGGGTGGAGGTGCGGGCCAGTTCGGCGACCGAAGTGGGCCTGCTGCTGCACGGGTTGGAGTTTGCGCGGGTGCGGCACGGGTTTGCGGCCAACTCGTTTGCGGGCGAGGACGAGATCACGTTTGGGGCCGGAGCCAACGAGACGCCGCTGACGGCTGAAAATGAAGGACTTTGCCGCGATCTGTGCGCGCGGCTGTTTTTGAGCCGGCACGCCGACGGCGCGCATACCGACCCGCTCTTCCGCATGCAACCGGAGCGCTGGCTGGAGGCGCGGCTCCGCGCCGGAATTGTCGAACTGCTGCCGGGTTTGAGGGGGGATTTGCTGTATACGCAGGTGCCGGCGCTCTCGACCGGCGACCGCGGCATGCTGGACCTGCTCACGCTGGACCGCAATGGGCGGCTGGCGGTGATCGAACTGAAGGCCGAGGAGGACCTGCACCTGCCCTTGCAAGCGCTGGACTACTGGATTCGGGTGCGGGCGCTGAACGACGACCGGCAGCCTGGCGCCGGCGGTGGGGGTGGGAGGCCGCTGTCGGCCTTCGAGCGGCAGGGATACTTTGCGGGAGCGGAGGTTTCGCCGCTGGCGCCGCGGCTGCTGCTGGCCGGCCCGGCTTTGCGGATCCATCCGGCCAACGAGCCGGTGCTGCGGTATTTTTCGCCACAGGTGGAGTGGGAACTGATCGCCCTCGCCGAGCACTGGCGGCGGGAGTTGAAGGTGGTGTTCCGCAAGCGGAGCGGGGTCGCGCGGAGTTGAGGCGCGAGGGCGCGGCTCGATCGGGAGCCGAAAATGTCGGCTTGCAGGCCGACGGAAATGTGGACTCGCAGGCCGACGGAAATGTGGGCTTGCAGGTGGATAAAAGCCCCAATTGTTTTTCAAAATCGGAAAAAGTGGGCTTGCAGGTGGACGGAAAAAGAGGAAACGTCTGGCTGTAGGCCTGCGAAATTCGTGAAAAGAACGCAAAAGACAGTGTTTTTTGCGTGATTTTGGCGCGATATCCGGGGCAGGAACGGGCCTAAGCTCGCCTTGGGCGCTTCATCGACAGCATCCTGGACGACGCGTTCCGATGCAGGACCGATGGATGCGATGCCAGCAGACTTCCTCAGCGAATGTCCGCCATGGCTGCGTTGAGGCCCTGGAAGATGGCGTCGAATTTGCCGCTCTCGGCGGCAAAGCGCAGGCCCTTGGCGTTCTCCACAACGATCTCGCCGGGCGTGGGCTGGGTCTTCAAAATCTCCATTACTTCGGCGATGAATTTGCCGAGGGGCATGGCGCGGGGGTCGTCGGCGCCGCCCATCAGGTGAGTGGCGACGTAGGGCGGAATGAGTTCGAGGACTTCGATTTGCGTGGCGCGGAGCTGGTAGCGGAGCGAGAGCGTATAGGAGTGAATGGCGGCCTTGGTGGCGCAATAGGTCGGGGTGAGAGCGAGGGGCAGAAAAGCCAGGCCGGAGGAGACGTTGAGGATGGTGGAGCGGGGCTGCCTCTGAAGCAGGGGCAGGAGAGCGGCGATGAGACGGATGGGGCCGAGCAGGTTGGTGGTGACCAGGGCTTCGGCGTCGGCGAGGTCGGGCTGCTGGGCGAGGAGCTTTTCAGGGCGCATGATGCCGGCGTTGTTGATGAGCACGTTGAGCGCCGGGAAATCGGCTGCTGCCTGGGCGGCGAAGGCGCGGATGGCGGCGGGGTCTTCGATATCGAGCGTGAGGGACTTCATGCCGGGGTTGGCGGCGGTGGTCGAGTCGAGCGCCTGCCTGCGGCGGCCGGCGATGACGACCTGGTTGCCGAGGGCGTGAAAGGCTTCAGCCAGTCCGCGGCCAATGCCGGAGCCGCCGCCGGTGATAAGGATGGTGTTGCCGGTGGGATTCATGGGGTTTGTTGCCTCCAAGAGGCATTTTAAGCGGATTGGGCGAATTGCGGGTGACAGAAACCAAGGCGAAGCCCAGGGGCGCCCGGCGCAGAGATTTTCTTAAAAAGTGTGCGAAAGATCACAGTTTTCCAATAAAAGAAGCCGGAAAATGGATAGTCCGGTGCTATGTACGTTGATTTCGGACCCCAGGTCATTCAATTCGGTGTTTTGCCGATAGGACTCTCAGGTGGAAGGAGTTAACGTGATGAGGCAAGTTCTCAACGAGTTTGAATTCAAATTCTCCGTTGCCCCGATGCACAGCGACGTCTTTGCCGGTCCCGTGTGGGCGCCTTCTGAATCAGAAGCCCCTGCTTTCGCCAGAGAACCGGACCGGCTCTCCGAGTCAGGCGCGGAGGACGGAAGTTGCCTGCAGGGCCTCGCAGTGGCAATTGGCCTGGAGACTGCAACGGTGCTCAGCCTCTACGGCATCTGGCAGGTTTGGCACCTCTTCCGGTAGCCAGACTGAGCGCCGGGTCCTGCCCGAGGACGTTCATCGCAAGCGGAACATTCACATCCAGCAGGTAGCGGATCACGGCAGCTCTTCCTGGAGTTGGCGGACCAGCTCGGAGGTTGCTCTCCGGGCGTTCCGACGCACCGGGAGCAGGGGAACGCCGTTGCTGCCGGATGAAGCGATCGACCGGGATTCCATCTACGGCGCGCGCGGCCTGTAGTGGACCACAGCGGGCTAACGCAGTGCATTTTGCGGCTCAAGTTTCTAAGTAACGGTAAAATATATGCTACCATTCGATAGATGATCGAGCTCCGGGAATATCTCGGGCGGGACGGGCGCAATCTCTTCGGCGATTGGTTTGGCCGGCTCAACTCCGAGGCGGCGCGCCGGGTTACCACTGCTCTTTACCGGTTGGGATTGGGCAACTTCTCGAATGTGAAGGGCGTGGGCGGCGGGGTCTTCGAGTGCCGCATCGACTTTGGTCCGGGATACCGGGTTTACTTCGGGAAAGACGGGGAGCGGATCGTCATCCTGCTCTGTGGCGGAACAAAGAAGCGCCAGCAGGACGACATTGCATTGGCCGGCGAATGCTGGCTGGACTACAAGCGGCAGAAGAGGAGTGAGCCATGGCATTGACGCGGGATTTTCGGGAGACGGTGCAGGCGCGGGTGCGGAGTGATGGGGAATTTCGCCGCGGGCTGCTGAGCGATGCCGTCGAGTCTCTGCTGGCGGGGGAAGCGGCGTTGGGCCGCGAAATTTTGCGCGATTTTATCAATGCGACCTTGGGCTTTCCCGCGCTGGCTCGGAAGACCGGCATTCACGTGAAGACGCTGCATCAGATGTTCGGGCCGAAGGGGAATCCGACGGCGGCGAATCTCTTCAATATCATCGCTTGCTTGCAGGAGCAGGAAGGGGTTCGGTTGCGGGTGGTGGCGTAGGGGTGAAGTGAATCCCAGGTCTCAAAATCGCGACCTGGGGCACCCGGCAATTTGCCTGGGGGTCCAGAGGCCTCCTTCACGCACCCGGAGGTGGCTTTCCTAAGTCTTTTGCCGTACCCTGTGGTTAGGAGCCGAAGCGATGGAAGTCGAGCTTACATCCGATCAAAGAGCATTCGCCCGCCGCGCCGTGGAAACGGGACGGCTGCACAGCGAGGAAGATGCGGTCGAAGAAGCTCTTGCTTTGTGGGAAGAACGCGAGCGGCGGCGGGTCAAGTCTCGCGCTACGATCGATGAAGCCCGCGCTTCCCTGGCGCGTGGCGAAGGCCGCCCGATCACGCAGGAATCCATGCGGGAGCTTTCCGCCGAAGTAAGAGAGCGCGGACGGGCGCACCCGCTCGATGCGGAAGAGTGGTTCCGGGAGCTTACCTCCTGGAGCGAGAGCCACGCGACGACGCCATTGCTGCCGGATGAAGCGATCGACCGCGATTCCATCTACGGCGCGCGCGGCCTGTAAATGGCGGTTCTTCTCGACACCAACATTCTGCTGCGCCTGGCGCAACCACACCATCCCAGCGCACCTGTCGCCGCGCGAGCTTTGCGGGCACTGCGCGCAAACAGCGAGATGCTGCACATCACGCAGCAGAATATCGTTGAATTCTGGGCCGTGGCGACGCGCCCCACTGCCGCCAACGGCCTGGGATTTTCGACAGAGCAGGCGACGGCGGAGGTAGAAACCCTCAAGCGGCTCTTCGTGTTGCTGGCGGAGCTTCCGCTCCAGGATGCATGGGAGCGTCTCGTGGCTGATTACCGTGTCTCAGGCAAGAACGCCCACGATGCGCGCCTCGTGGCGGCCATGGTGGTGCATGGAATTGAAGGCATTCTCACATTCAACGCCCAGGATTTTCTCCGCTACGGAGAGATTCGCGTTCTTGACGTGATGGCGATTGACTGAGTCGCACGGCGGCGAATCTGTTCCATATCATTGCTTGTTTGCAGGAGCATGAAGGGGTGCGGTTGCAGGTGGTGGCGTAGGGCGCTGGTTTCCTTTTGCGGGCGAAGTGGTACAGCGAATACGCCAACTGCGTAATGCCACGCCACTCAGGGATCGTGGCGGTGCGGGGTTGCCCTGGAAGTAGGCCCGCGCCCTAATGCAAGTCCGCCAGTTCGTCGGCAGACAGCTCAACATCGCGCAGGATCGCACGCAACAGGCCCGGACCAATCGTCTCACCGGAATGTATGGGAACTGTGGTGGTCCTGCCGTCGGGGTGCCTGAGAAAGACGTGACTCCCGCGGCTCCGGCCCACAGTGAAGCCTGCTCTTTCGAGGGCGCGGACGAGTTCTTTTCCCTTGAGGCGTGGAAGGCGCGTCATACAGAGACTTGCTGAATGCCTACCAGTTCAAGCGCGCCGGAAGGGTTACCATCCTCTTCGAGGCACAGGGAGATGACCTCGCGTATGCGCTTCATCAGGGTGTCGAGGTTTTTGGCCTGCGTATGGCATCCGCGAAGGGCGGGGACGGTGGCAACGAGATAGCCCTGCTCGTCTTGTTCGATCACGACAGTGAACTTTCTCCTGGGCCTCATGCGCTACCTCGCGTACTTACTTTATCACGATACGCTTTCGCGAGTACCCCCTTGGCAGCGGCCAACTTTGCCGCCGAGCGGTCTATCGAAGCCATGAATCCGGTCTACTTCTTCAGGGGCTTGCGGGCGAAGTAATACAGCGAGAAGGCCAGCGCGGCGAAGGCGATCACCGAAGTCCAGTCGTGGTAGAGGAAGCCGTGGGGCAGGCCGATGGGGTTCTCCTTGTTCCATGTCGTCTCATAGAACTTGAAGGCCACGCCGAGCAGGCCCATGATGCCGCCGGCGGCGATGAGCCCTGACGCAAACAGCGAGCCCGGAGACACGTCGCCCTCGTTGGAGCCGCCGGCCTTGGCGACGGCGCGATCGACAAGCCAGCGGACCACGCCGCCGGTAAAGATGGCCGCAGTCGTTCCGATGGAGAGATAGGCGCCGACGGCGAAGGAGAGCGAGCGGATGCCGAGCAGCTCGACCGCGATGACCAGGAAGACGCCCAGCATGACCAGTCCCCAGGGGAGCTTGCGCGAGAGGATGCCGTTGATGACGGTGGCCATCAGCCGGGCCTGGGGCGCGGCGGCCTTTTCGCTGCCGATGCCGGGGATCCACTGCACCTCGATCTGCCTGGTCGCGGGCGAGTAGAGGTACTTGCCGTCGGCCAGCTCCGTAGAGCCGAGAGCGTTGAGGACCAGGTACTCGCTCTTGTGGCGCAGCGTGGAGGAGCCGGTGGGGCTCTTGACCTGGAACTGCTCCATCAGGCCGTGGGGATTCTGCTGCACGGCGACGCCGGGATGGGAGGCGTTGATGTCCCAGGCGCGGGGCGCCTCGCGGAACTCCTGCAGGCCCTGGTTCATCAGGTTCAGGGTGACGCCGATGGCGATGGTGGAGACGGTGATGCCGAGGAAGAAGGCGAAGCGCTGCTTGATGGGGGTGGCGCCGATGAGGTAGCCGGTCTTGAGGTCCTGGGAGGTGTCGCCGGCCTCGGCCGAGGCGATGCAGACCACGCCGCCGATGGTGATGGCCAGCGCGCCGAAGGCAGGCGCCGTCCAGCCGCTGACCAGGAAGATGGCGCTGGTGGCCATCAATGTGGCGATGGTCATGCCGGAGATGGGATTGGCGGAGGAGCCGATCAGGCCCACGATGCGCGAGCTGACGGTGACAAAGAGGAAGCCGAAAAAGACGATCAGCAGCGAGGCGGCGAGGTTCTCGAGCACGCCGAGCTGCGCGCCGGGGACGGGCTTGAAGTAGAGGAAGAAGAACATGATCACGACCAGGGCGATGCAGCCGAAGACGGCGAAGGTCATGGAGAGATCGTGTTCGGTGCGGATGGGAGCCGGAGCCTCGGCCCCGGAGCCTCGGCGCATGTTCTTGAAGCCGGACTTGAGCGCGCCGATGATGGTGGGCAGGGTCTTGAAGAGAGTGATGAGCCCGGCGGCGGCCACCGCTCCGGCGCCCATGGGGCGGATGTACGTGGACCACAGGTCGCTGGGGCCCATCTGCGCGATGGGCACCGTGCCGGGATAGATGGGCGTGGGCAGCCCCTTGCCGAAGAAGTAGAGCAAGGGCATGAGTACCAGCCAGGAGAAGACGCCGCCGGCGAAGATGATGCCCGCGGTCTTGGGTCCGATGATGTAGCCCACGCCGAGATATTCCGCCGTGGCGTCGGCTTTGATGGATGCGCCTTTGAGCACGTGGTCGGGGCCGAAGTCGGGGCGGTACTCGGGCGTGCCGGGCCAGCCGCCCAAGAGGTTTTCGTTCTGGAAGGCGGCGTAGAGCGCGCCCAGGCCGAGGCCGAAGAAGACGCGGCTGGCCGTGGAGCCTCCGCTGGCGCCGGCCTTGATCACGTCGGCGCAGGCGGTGCCTTCAGGATATTGCAGCACGCCGTGCTCCTCGACGATGAGCGGACGCCGCAGCGGCACCATGAACAGCACGCCGAGGAAGCCGCCGATCAGCGCCAGCATGAAGATGCGGTAGTATTCGAGGTCGAAGCCGAGAAAGATGAGCGCCGGCAGGGTAAAGATGACGCCGGCGGCGATGGACTGGCCGGCGTTGCCCGCGGTCTGCACGATGATGGTTTCAAGAACCGAGGGTTTGCCGCGGTAGCGGAGGAAGTTGATGGAGATGACGGCGATGGGGATGGAAGCCGCAACGGTGAGGCCGGCCTTGAGACCGACATAAACCGTTACACCGCCGAAGATAATGCCGAAGAAACACCCCAGAAGAACGGCGCGGAGGGTGAACTCGGGGGGGTTCTCGTTGGGTGAGACGAAGGGCTGATAGTCGGACACGGTTAGCCTCCAAGTGAGCGCAAGCAATCTTGCTCAAATTTCCCTGAAGGGGGAGTGTATCAGCGCGGGGGGTGGGAACGACAGAGAGGGCGCGGCGGGCGGGGTTGGCGAGGCGGGGGTTGGCGAAGGGAGGCCTGATCGCGTAGGGTAATGGGCGACTGTGGAATTGACGTTTGCGGAGAATGGAACAGGAATGACGAACCCAACTTTCGCCCCCAACCCCGTGCAGCGGCTGCTGTCGCTGGACGTGCTGCGCGGCATCACCATCACGTTCATGATCATGGTGAACAACAACGGCGGCCCGGGTTCCTGGCGCTTCATGAACCACGCCGAATGGAATGGGCTGACGCCGACCGACCTGGTTTTTCCGACGTTTGTGTTCGTGGTGGGCGCCTCGATCGTGTTTGCGTTCGACGCGCGGCTGGCCCGGGGGGCCAAGCGCGCACAGCTTGCCTGGCACACGTTGAAGCGGGCGGCGATTCTGTTTCTGCTGGGGATTGTGGTCAACAACTTTCCGTTCTTCAAGCTCGAACACATGCGCATCTACGGCGTGCTGCAGCGCATCGCCATCTGCTACCTGGTGGTGGGCCTCCTTTACCTTTGGGACCAGCGGGCGTGGACGAAGGTGGTGGCGCTGGCGGTGGCGCTGGTGGGCTACTGGGTGCTGCTGCGCTGGGTTCCGGTGCCGGGAGCGGGCCTGCCGGGGCGCGATATTCCCTTCATGGACAAGAGCCTGAACCTGGTCTCGTGGCTCGACCGGCTGCTGATGCCCCATCATCTCTATCTGGAGGCGCCGGCCTACAATTTGCGCGACCCCGAGGGGTTGCTCAGCGACCTTCCCGCTTTCGGCACGACGTTGCTGGGCGTGCTCACCGGCCTGTGGCTGCGCGCGCGGAGGACCGTTCCCGCCAAGACTGTGGGGCTGGCCGCGGCTACTGTAGCCTGCCTGGCCTCAGGATACCTGTGGTCCATCTGGTTCCCGCTCAACAAGAACCTGTGGACCAGTTCCTATGTGCTGGTGGCCGCCGGGTGGTCGCTGCTGGTGCTTACGCTGGCCTACTGGGTGGTGGAGCAGTGGGGCTGGGGCAAGGGCCGGGGCAAAGGATGGGTTTATCTTTGGCTGGTCTTCGGCTCGAACGCCATTATGGCCTACATGTTCAGTGAGCTCTTCCCGAGTGCGCTCGATAGCATTCACTTCACGGCGGAAGGGAAGCGCACCAACGGGCTGGAATACCTTTATAAGCACGTCTTCGCGCACATCCCCAATCCGGGCTGGGCCGCGTTTGCCTACTCGGTGACCATGACCGCAATCTGCTTCCTGCCGGTCTGGCTCCTCTACCGCAAGAAGATTTTTGTGAAGGTGTGAGGGGAGGCGGAGCAGGGGAGATGATGGCTCGAGGCCGAGGAGAAACGATGCGGAGATGCGGGAAAGGGAATGCTGCGCCGGCCAGGCTAGAGTTGCTTCTGGCGCTCGCGATCGTGTTTCTGTGTGGAGCTGGGATTGTGCGGGCACAGAGCTCGGCAAAGCCGATTCCCATCCCTCCTCCACCGATGGGCTGGTCCTCCTGGAACAGTTTTTCAAACACCGTGGATTCGCAGGTGGTGGTGGAGCAAGCCCGGGCCATGGTTTCTACCGGCATGGCGAAGGCGGGGTATCGCTTCATCAACATCGACGAAGGCTGGTGGCTGGGGGAGCGCGATGCGGAGGGCAACATCGTGGTGGATGCGAAGGCCTGGCCGGCGCTGGCTCCCGGAGAGCGTGCGGGAGACATGGCTAACATCGTTCGGTATATTCATGGGCTGGGATTGAAGGCCGGCATCTACACCGACGCCGGAGCCGACGGTTGCAGCACCGTGGGACCCGACCTTGGACCCTCCTACGCGCATACCGGCAGCGAAGGGCACTACGAACAGGACTTCCTCCAGTTTGCCCGCTGGGGATTCGACTACGTGAAGGTGGACTGGTGCGGCGGCGACCGGGAGAACCTGGATCCGGCGGTTCAATACGCCGAGATTGCCCGAGCCATCGCCGGGGCGGAAGCTATTACCGGGCACCGGCTGTATTACTCGATCTGTAACTGGGGAAAGAACAGCCCCTGGACCTGGGCTCCTAACATCGGCGGAGTTACAGCAGATATCTGGCGCACGGGTGGAGATATCGTTGCGCCGATCGTGGCCAATACCAAGAACAGCGAACGCCGGGCCGCGTTGAAAGAAGTGTTCAGGGAGTTCGACTCTGCCTTTCATCCCGAGGCGCAGCACACCGGTTTTTATAACGATCCGGACATGATGGTGGTTGGGATGCAGGGGCTGACCGAGGCCGAGAACCGGGTGCACATGAGCCTTTGGGCCATGCTGGGAGGGCCGCTGATTGAGGGCGCCGACCTGACGAAGCTGAGCGATGAAGCTCTTGCCACGCTGACCAATCCTGAGGTGCTGGCGATCGATCAGGATGCGCTGGGTTTGCAGGCATTGAAGGCGGCGGAGGCCGGACCGGGACTTGAGGCGTGGTCGAAGCGGCTGGCGAAGAGCGGGGAACGCGCGGTGCTGCTGCTGAACCGGACCGGCGCGGCGGCGGCGATTGCGGTGCGCTTTGGGGACCTTGGACTGCTCGATTCTTCCTCCGCCACCGTTCGAGATGTTTGGGGACGGAAAGACATCGGAGCCTTTGACTCTTCTTACTCCGCAACCGTGCCGGCCGGCGACGCAGTTATGCTTCTCATCCATGGGCGCGAAGGCAAACTCACAACCTACGCGGCCGGCGGCGCGGGAAAGCAGACAGCAGGCAGCCATGGCGTGGCTCTCGCCAGGGGCGAGCCGGTCAGCTTCACCCAGGTGGCCTCGCGCGGCCGCGTGGCCCGGATTCAGATTGCGTATACCAACCCGGACGATGCTCCCCGTTTCGCGGAACTGCGGGTGAATGGGCAGGCGGCGACCCGAATCGCGTTTCCTCCGACGGGAGGCGGGAGCGCTCCAGGCTCGATCTGGATTGAAGCGGTGCTGGATCGGGAGGGCGCGAAGAATGTGTTGAGCTTTTCGGCGGCGGATGCGCCGGGACCGGTGATTGGTTCGATCGCCGTTGAGTGATGAGCTTTTCCGCAGCCTGTCAAGCCCCCTGCGCAGCCGCTTTGACCGGCCGGAAGAGCCAGAGGAGCAGGAGCGAGAAGAGCAATCCGCCCACCGTGAACTTGAGCCAGACGGGAGCTTCAGACGGGGAGAAGAAACCTTCCAGGCAGCCGGCAATCACCAGCAGGGGAATGATGCCGGAGACCAGGCGCGTGGCTTCGATGCCGCCCTGGGCGACCGAGTCCTTCCAGCGCAGAGCGCCGGGGAAGAGCATGGCGTAGCCGAGGCGAAAGCCTGCCGCGCCGGCGATGACGATCGAGGGCAGCTCGAGCGCGCCGTGGGGGGCGACAAAGCTCCACAAGGCCACCGACATGCCGTATTGGTGACAGGCTGCGCCGACGACGCCGAGCAGCATGCCGTTGACGTAGAGATTGAAGAACGTTCCCAGGCCAAAGACGATGCCCCCGGCGAAGGTGACAAAGCTGACCGAGAGGTTGTTGGTCATGATGGCGCTGGTGGCCATGGGCGCCACGCTCACCACGGAGTGGGTCCACATCTCATGGCGCTCCATGGTGGAGATCATCTCGGGGCCGACGAAGTGGCGCATGAACTCCGGGCGGGCGCTGGTGAGCGCGGCGCCGAGCAGGCCCCAGGCGAGGGAAACCCCGAGCGAGGCCAGGACAAAGCCGATCTGGCGCTGGAAGACGGCCGGATACTCGTCGCGCAGGAAGAGGAACAGGGTGCGCAGATTCGTCTTGCGGCCGGAATAGATGATATGGTGGGCGCGAGCCAGCAACTGATTCACATGCGCCGCATAGGCGCGGGCGGTGGAATCCTGGCGGAGCACGGAGAGGTCGGCCGCTACCTGGCGGTAGAGCAGGGCCATCTCCCGCAGTTCGGCGCGGGAAAGCTGGGCCAATCCGCTTGCGCCGGATTGGGCCAGCAGGGAGGACAACCGGTCCCAGTGGGGCCGGCGCTTCCCAATCCACTGGTTGGAGAGGATTTGCGCCATGGACCTGAGTTCTGACCAGCTTAGCATCGATACCCCGGAGCTGGTGGCCATCGAGATGCCGCTGGCGGGAATCGGCAGCCGTTTCATCGCGCTGCTGGTCGATTACCTGATCTGGTTTGCCGGGCTGGTTGTGCTCTGGCTGCTGTCGAGGTTGTTTCTGCCTGGCGTCAACGCGTTTTCGAGGATTTCGTTTCAATGGGCCATGGCCATCCGTTTCTTTATCGTTTTCCTGCTGAATTGGGGCTACTTCACTCTGTTTGAGGCCTTTTGGAATGGGCGCACGCCGGGCAAGCGGGTGGCGCGGATCCGGGTCATCCAGCGCTCCGGGCGCGCCATCGGGCTGTTCGAGTCCATGGCCCGCAATCTTGTGCGCTATGTGGACCAGATTCCGTTCTTCTATGTCGTCGGCGTCATCACCATGTTCGTGACCCGCCAGCACCAGCGGCTGGGCGACCTGGCCGCCGGCACCCTGGTGGTGAGGGATCGGGAGCCGGAGGCTCCGTTATGGGGCGATTCCGGCTCCCGAACCTTCACCGCGCAGCTTTTTACTCCCGGCGCCCCCATCCCGGAGCCGCACACGGCGCTCACGCTGCCCGCCGGCGGGATCGCCAAGCTCTCGGTTGCGGACCTGGAGGTGCTGGAGGGGTTCTTTTCCCGGCGGCTGGATATGAGCCTCGCGACGCGCCAGGCGTTAGCCCTTCGCATAGCCTCGGCCATCCAGGCAAAGTCCGGGCTGGAGCCGCCTGCCGGGGCCAGCGTGGAGACATTTCTTGAGGCCACGGCGCGGCAATTGCGGGACCTGGCGCGGATGCAATAGAACATTAATTTCTATAGGAAACTTTCAAAACCGATTTGAGCTTCATCGCGGCCAGCTCTCGCCGGAGGGTTGCCGGGGTGGGAGCTTAATCGTTTGATTCGCGCGATTTTTGCCGGGGAGCGGTCCGGGCGGGCATTTTCGACTCTTCAACCGGGGGCAACTCGGAAACCGGCGCCAAATAGTACTGCTCCGCTAAATTCCGTTTTTTCTGGCATTTCCGGACGCAGCCGCAACCGCCGGCGCAGTTTTAGAAGCGGCGCGGAAAAATCATCCGAAAGTTGCACTTGACAACTGCCTGTCGTTGAGCATTAAATGTCTCCCGGCTCAGTGGACGGAGTCTTGCGCTCAATGAACTTAAACGTTTGAGTACAAGGGTTCCAAAAATTGGAGAATCGTAATTTCCTTCTTCCATACCACGGAGAAATTGGGCCGTTCAGAGGTCCGTTCAGGGGCCTTTGCAGCCTGGGCGGACGGCCCGGAGCCGACGGATTGCCGGAACTGATGAGGAGCGCTCCGGCAGGAACGGGAACGAACAAAGAACCCCGCATTCCGGCACCAGAATGCCGGCGGCCCAAACCGGCGGAGACGCCTGGAAAGGGCTGGGAAGACGGGTTGGGCGGACGGAAGGATTGGGGAGTAAATGGATTTTCTACCTGACAATCCTCAGTTCGCGCGCATTCAATGGCTCGGTCGCAGTTTCCGGGCATCAGGTAAATCGGTGTATTTGAGCAAATCTGTTCCAGATCGCCGTCAGCCTTCGCGGCCCTCCGTGCTAACGGAAGGCATGGCGAGGGCCTGGCCGCGTTGGGGAGCAGACGGGCCGGTCGAGGCACCAGAAGACCAGCGGCCCGAACTCAGACGTCCGCCGATCGACCGCGAATCCGGTTCCATCCAAGCGGCTTCATGCCGTAGCGATGGGGCAGCGACTGAAGTACGCAACACAAACAGCAAGAAACTTGAAAAGGATGGTCACATGAGACAAGCGAGATACAGGTATTTCCTGCTGCCGTTGTTCTTGGTGTTGGCATGCGCGGGAGCATTTGCGCAGGCCAATTCCAATGTCACCGGCATCGTCACAGACCAGACGGGAGCGGTGGTCGCGGACGCGAAGATCGTGCTTATCGATCCAGCCACCAGCGAAGCGCACTCAACCGTCAGCGACAGCACCGGATTGTATAACATCGGCGGCTTGAATGCCGCCAACTACAACCTGAAGGTCTCAGCCAAGGGCTTCGAAGCGTACGAGCAAAAGGGGGTCGTAGTCGACATTTCCCGGACGTTCCGTGTCGACATCAAGCTGACCGTCGGGGCCGAAACGCAGACCGTGACCGTCGAGGCGGACGCCCTGGCGGTACAGTCCGACTCCAACGTGGTCAGCACGCTCATCAACGAGCAACAGATCACCGATCTGCCCACCAACGGCCGCAACGTGATCGGCCTGGCGGCATTAGGCCTGGGCGTCAGCGGCAACCTGCCCGACATGGAGAGTCCGTTCTCCGTGACCGCCAACTACTCCATCAGCTTCAACGGCCTCAACCAGGCGCACAACGTCTGGATGATTGACGGCGCCGAAGCGTATGACCGCGGTTCCGGCGGCAAAATGTCGGTTATGCCTTCCCAGGACTCGCTGGGCGAGTTTCAAGTACTGGCCAGCAACTATCCTCCCGATTACGGTATAGCCTCCGGCGGCACCATCACCATGTCCATTAAGAGCGGCACGAAGAAGTTCCACGGTGGAGCTTGGGAGTTCGACCGCAACGACGCGCTGGATGCGCACAATTGGGCTGACAACAATCACGGACAGAACGCCAAGAAGTCTGAGCTTCGCTATAACGTCTTCGGCGCCAATGTCGGCGGTCCGGTGTTCATTCCTCACGTCTACAATTCGGAGAAGAAGAAGACCTTCTTCTTCTATAACGAAGAGTGGCGCAGAGAGGTCACGGGCGTCTCGACCAATTCGATCAAGACTCTTCCCGCAGCGGATTTGGTCTCCTCGGCGTCGACATTCAACTTCACGATCCCAACCTACAACCCCGCAACGGCGGTCATCGTGCCCACAGTCGCCGATCCGGCTCTGGTCGCAAAGTTCGCGGGCGATGGCCTGACGATGGGTAAACCTTTCCCAGGCAATACGATTCCAGGCGACCTGCTGGATGCCAACGCCCTGCTCTTCAACACCACCAAGAATCTTCCGGCGTCGACCAATGCGGACGGTACCTACACCCCGACCGGCGGCCATCTGCCTGTCACGGTACGTGAAGATCTCTTCCGCATCGATCACAACTTCAACGACAAGTGGCAGGTCCTCGGTCACTACATCCATGACGCGATGGACACCGTCGAGGCGACTCCCGAGTGGCAGGGCGACAACTATCCGACCGTCGGCTCCAACTTCAGCAACCCGGCGTACGCCGCGGTCATCAAGCTGACCGGCGCGCTGACGCCCGCTGTACTGCTCGAAGCTGCGTTCAACTACAACGGCAACAAGATTGCCATCATTCCGGTCGCGGCTGGCGGCGCCAGCTTTGTCAAGCCCTCGGGCTGGACCACCGGGACCTACTTCCCGCTGACCAATGACGTAGGCAATCGCCTGCCCGACATCAAGTGGAACACGGTCGGCACCACCTGGGGTCCTGGAAACGATCCCTGGACCAACGGCGCCGAGGACTATGCCGAGGTATACGCCCTGTCCTGGACGAAGGGCAAACATCAAATGAAGTTTGGCGGCGGGTACAACCGCTATATCAAGAACCAGGTTATCGGCAAGGATTCAGAGGGAGACTACACCTTCGGCGATGGCTGGAACGTAGCAACCTCGACAACACCCGCCGGTCCCACGGGCCTACTCACGGGCGATTCGTATTTGGACTTCCTGCTTGGTCTGTCCACTCAATTCAGTCAGGCGAACGCCAATCCCATTAACCACTACGTGAACCAGACGATCTCCGTCTATGCCGAAGATAACTGGCATGTGAACAACAGGTTGAGTGTGCAGTACGGTTTCCGCTACGACATGATGCCGCACACATGGGAGCGCAACAACCAGGTTTCCAATTTCAATCCGGCGCATTACCAGCCGGGGCTTACCACGGCAGCCAGTTTCAACTCGGACGGCTCCTTCGCAACGGGCGCTCCCGGTCTGGCAACCAACTCGATCGGCACGTTCTATCTGAACGGCGTCGATATTGCCGGCCAGGGAGGCACACCAACCGCACTGGTCAAGAACGACTACAAGACCTGGATGCCCAGGGTTGGTTTCTCCTATGATCTATCTGGCAACGGCAAGACCGTGGTGCGCGGCGGCTTTGGTACGTTCTACGAGCGCATCCAGGGCAACGACATCTACGACGCTGCCGGATCGCCTCCGTTCATCAGTCAACCTGCTCCCACGAACGTGGAATTCACCAACACCAGCTACAACTGGCAGGCTGGCGCGGCGGCTTCTGCGCCGACCTTCACACAAGGCTTCAACTCGCTGAACAAGTATTATCCAGATCCGGCAGTGGCGCAGTTCAGCCTGGGCGTGCAGCATGAGATCGTTCCTTCGCTGATCATGATCACGCAGTATGTCGGCAACATCGACTGGCACCAGAACGTCTGGGTGCCGATCAACGATTTCCCGCTCAGCACGCCGTACGCAACGCGCCAGGCGGCTGCAAGCGGTTCGCTCGGGACGGTTGACTCTTTGATCGCCAGAACCTATCCGGGTTTTGGTAACATCAGATTGCAATCGACTCCGCAAACCGGCACCTACAACAGCTTCCAGGCAGGCCTCCGCCAGCAGAATAAACACGGCCTCAGCTTTGAACTGGATTACACGTACGCGCACCAGATCGATTCCACACCGGGCAGCGTAGACGTGGACAACAACAACCCCACACGCGATCCCTGGAACATGAAGTACGACAAGGGGTCTGGTATCCTGGATCGCCGGCAGGTTTTCAGCGGCAATTACGAGTACAAGCTCCCGTTCTTCAATCATGCCGATGGCCTGACGAAGACCCTCCTCGGCGGCTGGGAAATCTCCGGCACGGTGATTTCCGAGACCGGCTTGCCCTGGTTCGGCAATGTTGCTCCTTCGAACACCTACGGTGATACGGTTGGTTTGGGCGGTGACTACTCGGTCCGTCCCAACCTGGCCGGTAAGCCGCACTACACCAAGGGAAAGACCACCGTTGGCACAGTCTCGGGCTATCAATATGTGAGCAGTGCAGGCTTCTCGAAGCCTGTAGCAGGCTGGCTCGGCGGCCCGAACCTGGGCTTCGGCAACATGGGCAAGGATGCCGTGGTGGGCGCAGGCCGCACCAACTTCAGCACCGCGGTGTACAAGTCGTTTGCTTTCGGCGAGGCTGCTCATTTCGAGTTCCGTGCCGATAGCTTCAACACCTTCAACCACACCCAGTTCAACGGCTTGTCTGACACCAATCCTCAGAATTCCGACTTCGGTTTCGTGAACAGCGCGCAGGACCCGAGAACCTTCGAGCTCGGCGCCAAGTTCATTTTCTAACCACAACCTTCAACCGGGGCGCGGCAGGCAAACCCTGCCGCGCCCCTTTTCTTTGGCAGCCGCAATTGCCCGATCTCCAATAAAATAGACAAGGTGCAGAAGTGAAACTCTCTACGCAACTGCGAATCTGTCTGATCCTGGCGATAACTCTGGCCCCTGGCGCAGCAGTTTGCCCTGGCCAGACCGCCGCGGCGCCGGAGAGCCAGCGGCAAACAGCGCTCGCCCTGGAACAACAGGGCAGGAACGTCGAGGCCGAGACGGCGTGGCGCGCGTTCCTAAAGACTCATCCTTCCAGCCCGGAGCCCTGGGCTCACCTTGGACTCCTCGAAGCCCGGCAGGAACACTACAAAGAGGCCGTGCCTCTTTATCGCAAGGCCATGGCGCTGAATCCTGCGTTTCCCAGTCTGCGCCTGAACCTCGGATTGGCGCTGTTCAAAGGCGACGAACTGAAGTTGGCCATCCAGGAATTCAAGCCGCTGCTCAAGAGCCAGCCTTCAGGCTCACCCGAGGCCCAGCGCCTGACCATTCTGTTGGGCATGGCGCACTATGGACTTGGAGAATACGCCGAGGCGGCTCTTTATCTGCGGCAGGCCGCCGCCCGCGATGCGCAAAATCTGCAATTGCGTCTGGCCCTGGCGCACAGTTGCCTGTGGTCCAAACAGTACCAGTGCGTTCTGGATACGTATCACGAGATTCTGATGCTGAACGCGGAGTCGGCGGAGGCCGATATGCTGGCCGGCGAGGCGCAGGACGAGCTGAAGAATCACGGCGGCGCGATCGAGCAGTTCCGCGCCGCGGTAAAGGCCGATCCGAAGGAGCCCGACGTACACTTCGGTCTGGGCTACCTGCTGTGGACCCAGAGGCAGTACCCGGAGGCGGCGAGCGAGTTTCAGGCCGAGCTCGCCAACGATCCGAATCACGTCCAGGCCATGATCTACCTGGGAGACACGCAGATGCAGTTGAACCATCCGGAAGCCGCGCTGCCGCTGCTCGAAAGTGCACTGCGCATCGACGCGGGGCGGGAACTGGCTCATCTCGATCTTGGCATCCTTTATGCCGACGCCGGCCGCCGGGACGACGCCCTGCGGGAGATGAAGGAGGCCGCACGGCTGGCCCCTGAGGACGTGAACGTCCACTGGCGGCTGGGACGGCTCTACCGGTCGATGGGAAGGAAGGACGAGGCAAAGGCCGAACTCGACAAGGCCAGCAGCATTACCAAGGCCGCCGACAATGCGCTGATCGAAAAGATGGATGGCGCTCACGCGCGGCCGCCACACGCACAGGAACGGGCAGCGGCGCCCTCGGACAAATAGAGCGGCCCTGGTTCCGATGGCCTAATTGGGCAGGGATTTGGACACGATGGACCTTTCCTGCGCCAGCAGAACGGCCAACGCCTTTTCCGGGCAGATGTGCCGGACCTCAAGAAAACCCAGATCCTTTTCTGTTTCCACGCAAAAGGCGATGGTCATGAAGCAGTCCAGGCAGCGGGTGTTGTAGGTGCCGTTTTCATTTTGGGTGCGGCTATACATCGTGCCTCGGAAGCAAGAGAGATGCCACGATGCTAGACGGTCTTGTGTTTCCTGGGCGTGATTCGCATCACCGGGTAATGTTTGCCCCGCCTCGAGCGGAATAATTCTCTGCAGAAAACATTTACAGGGTGGTTCCCTGGTTGGGGTGTCTCCGCAGTTGCCAGCAGGGGTTCTGGCCCGCCTGGGGAAACAAGGACACGGAGCAGGGCACATCGACGGAGCCGAGGTAGTCGAACTCCTGCTTGTTGCCTTTGAGCGGAATGGTCAGGTAGCGGTTCACGGTAACCGTGGAGTGGGGCGAGCCGCGCAGCTTGAAAATGACCCAATCGCCCCCGTAAACGGCCACAAAAGCCGCCGCCAGCACTACCAACCCCCGCAGCAACCAACGCTTCATCCGTTCTCAGCCCTCTTTCAGCAAGTGAAGTTCTTCCTTCAGCGGCACGCCGGTAAGCTGCCTGCGGCAGGCCTCAGTCAGATAGTAGCCCAATTGGGCGGCTGCCTGGGTGTAGCTGAGGCCCTCGGCGCGAATGTTGGAGATGCAGTTGCGCTCGGCGTCGGTGCGGCCCGGCCGCGGATCCCAGGTGATGTAAGCGCCCAGCGAGTCGGGCGAGCTCAACCCTGGACGTTCGCCGATGAGCACCACGGAGATCTGCGCGCCCAGCGCCGCGCCAATCTCGTCGCCGATGGCCACCCGGCCCTGCTCGACCACGACGATTGGGGCGAGCCGCCAGCCTGCCAGCCGGGGCAGCAGTTGCTGGAGCAGCGGCGGGACGTGGCGCTCGACGGCCAGGGCAGAAAGGCCATCCGCCACGATCAGCGCCAGCACCGGCGCGCCGGGCTGGAGCTTGCCGGCAACGTCCTGCGCGGCGTGGGGGGCAAGCAAGGTCCGGCTGGCCTGATCCAGTCTGCGGCCAAGATCCGGACGCTGGAGATAAGTGGCGCGGTCCACGGCCGCCGAATGGAGGCGCAGCACCTCGGATGCGGTGATTTCGGCGAGGCTTGCGGCCAGCGCGGCGGCTTCCAGGCGGGCATGGACGGCGTCGCGGGCCTGTGCGTGGCAGCGCTGAAAGTCCAGCAGGTCGCGGGTCTCAAGGCTCACGCCGGTGCGTCCCAGTCCCACGCGAGCCGGGGTGAGCGCCCGCAGCCGCGCGGCCAGCGCGGGGGCAAGAACGGGAGCCGGACGCGCGATCTCGCTCATGCTTGCAGCAGCCTTTCCGGGTGATCGGCCTCCAGCGCCAGCCGGTGGAAGGCTTCGCCCTCGAGCCATGCTTCAAACTCCGGGGCCGGCCGCAGCCCCAGCACCCGGCGCAGATAGAGCGCATCGTGAAAGCTGGTGCTCTGATAATGGAGCATCACATCGTCCGCGCCCGGCACACCCATGATGTAATTGACGCCGGCCGCGCCCAGCAGGGTCAGCAGAGTGTCCATGTCGTCCTGGTCGGCCTCGGCGTGGTTGGTGTAGCAGACGTCGCAGCCCATGGGCAGGCCGAGCAGCTTGGCGCAGAAGTGGTCTTCCAGGCCGGCGCGCAGAATCTGCTTGCCGTCATACAGATATTCAGGGCCGATGAAGCCCACCACGGTATTGACCAGCATGGGCCGGAAATGGCGGGCCACGGCGTAGGCGCGCGCCTCCAGCGTCTGCTGATCCACGCCATGGTGGGCGTTGGCCGAGAGCGCCGAGCCCTGGCCGGTCTCGAAGTACATGATGTTGGTGCCGGTTTGCCCATCGGCGCAGACCGCGCCCCGCTGGAGCGCCTGGCCTGCCTCATGGGCCTCGGCCAGCAGCCCCAGGCTCACGCCAAAGCTGCGGTTGGCCGCCTCGGCGCCGGCGATGGACTGGAAGATCAGATCCACGGGCGCACCCGCCTTGAGCGCGGCCAGTTGGGTGGTCACGTGGGCCAAAACGCAGCTCTGCACGGGAATCTGGAAGCGCACGCGCAAGGCGTCAATCATGCGCAACAGGCGCGTAGTCACGGCCACGTTGTCGCCGGCGGGGTTGATGCCGATAACCGCGTCGCCGGAGCCGAGAGTGAGTCCATCCAGAATGGCGGCGGCGATGCCTGCGGGCGAGTCAGTGGGGTGGTTGGGCTGGAGGCGGGCACTGAGGCGACCGGGAAGGCCAACGGTGGTGCGGAAGCGCGTGACCACACGGATTTTTGCCGCGGCGGCAATGAGGTCCTGCACGCGCATCAGTTTGCTCACCGCAGCAGCCATTTCCGGAGTAAGTCCCGGCGCGAGAGCCGCCAGCCGGTTCGCTGTGGCCTGGTCCGACAGCAGCCAGTCGCGGAGCTCGCCCACGGTGAACGAGCGCACCGGCAGAAAGGCTTCGGCATCGTGAGTGTCCACAATCAGGCGGGTTACCTCGTCGGTTTCATAGGGGATGACCTGCTCGGAGAGAAAGTGCGCGAGCGGGAGATCGGCCAGCGCAAACTGCGCCGCTACGCGCTGCTCAGAGGATTCCGCGGCGAGACCGGCGAGCACGTCTCCGCTGCGCAGGGGCGTGGCCTTGGCCAGCAGGTCGCGGAGATCGGCAAAGGCATAGCGGGTGTTTCCGACTGTGTGGGCCAAGGTCATGCGCTTCAAGCCAGAGTATCTGAATTCCCCGGGTTGCGGCGAAGGCACTTGCAAGGTTCGAATGCAGAGCCCGCGTCCAGGATTCCGGCGGCTAGGTGACGAGAGAGGGCCGGGGAGCGCCTTGGGGAACGACGAGCTTTTGCGGGGCGCAGCAGGCGCGGTCGAGCTTGGCCAGGTCGGTTTGCATCTGCCTGTCGCTGCCGAGCGAAGCCAGAGTGGCGGCGAGGATGGAAGCGGCGGCGGCATCGGCCGGGGGGCAGATGCGGTAATGCATCCATTTTCCCTCGCGGCGGGCCGTGACGATGCCGGCTTTGCGCAGGTAGGCAAGATGACGGGAGATTTTGGGCTGACCCTGGCGCAGAATCCGGACAAAGTAGCAGACACAGACTTCGCGGCCGGCCATGAGGTTGAGCAGGCGCAGGCGGGTGCTGTCGGCCAGGGCGGCGAAAAGACGGGCCAGGGGGACAGGTTTGGAGGAGCAAGCCATGCGGATATAGTATACGCGTTGACAAATATGAGAGCGCACAATATATTTGCTTAAGCGAATGTGAGGCGCGAACGATGGATACGAAGACGGCTGTCAAGGAAAAGTATGGAGCAGCGGCGCGGGAGGTGCGGAAAAGCGGGAGTGTGGCCTGCGGCGATCCGGCGCTGCGCTGCTGCGACCCGATCACGACCAACCTTTACGATGAGGCGGAAAAGAGCGGTTTGCCGGCCAGCGCGGTGCTGGCTTCGCTGGGCTGCGGCAATCCCACGGCGCTGATTGAACTGAAGGCGGGCGAGACGGTGCTGGACCTTGGCTCAGGCGGGGGCATCGACGTGCTGCTTTCGGCCCGGCGCGTGGGACCAACGGGAAAAGCGTACGGGCTGGACATGACCGACGATATGCTGGCGCTGGCGCGCGAAAATCAGCGCCAGGCGGGCCAGGAGAATGTGGAGTTCCTCAAGGGCGAGATTGAGAACATTCCCCTGCCCGATGGATCGGTGGACGTGGTGATCTCAAACTGCGTTATCAACCTCTCCGCCGACAAGGGACGCGTGCTGCGGGAGGCGTTCCGGGTGCTGAAGCCGGGCGGGCGGTTCGCCGTCTCCGACGTGGTGGTGCGCGGCGAGGTTCCCGAAGAGGTGCGCAAGAACATGCTGCTGTGGGTGGGCTGCATCGCCGGGGCGCTGGAGGAGCGGGAGTACGCGGGCAAACTGGCGGAGGCCGGGTTCAGCGGGATTTCGATCGAGCCAACGCGCGTGCATTCGATCGAAGATGCGCGGCACTTCCTGATGGAGGCGGGCATCGATGTGGATGCGATTGCGCCGCTGGTGGAAGGCAAGTTCATGAGCGCGTTTATTCGGGCGACCAAGCCGGGCGGAGGGTGCTGCGCGCCGGGCTGCTGCGGCTGAGCAGGCGCAACGTCTCAGGACGGAATTCAGAAAACCACGATTGGGGAAGATCATGGAAAGGCCCTACAACATCCTGGTTTTGTGTACGGGGAACTCGGCGCGCAGCATCATCGGCGAGGCGCTCTTCAATACGATGGGCGCGGGGCGGTTCAAGGCTTACAGCGCGGGGAGCCATCCCACGGGCAGGGTGAATCCATTCGCCATCGAACAGGTGCAGGCGCTGGGTTATCCGTTGGAGGGCCTGCGCAGCAAGAGTTGGGATGAGTTCGCCCAGCCCGATTCGCCACAGATGGATTTCATTGTGACGGTCTGCGACAAGGCGGCCGGCGAGATGTGCCCGTTGTGGCCGGGGCAGCCGGTGACGGCGCACTGGGGCTTTCCCGATCCGGCCGCAGTGGAAGGCAGCGACGAGGAGAAGCGCGCGGCCTTCGCGCAGACGCTGCGGCAGATACGGAATCGCGTGCAGCTCTTCCTCAGCCTGCCGCTGGAGACGCTGGACCGGATGGCGATCGAGAACCGGATGCGCGCTATAGGGCACGAGGCGCTATGAGAGCACCTGGCTGTTCAAGTTGGGCTGGGACAGTATTTCTATTACGGGACGATCGCGTTGGCAGGGTCAGTGATGCGGCGATAGGGCTGTAAAGGGGATGGGTGGTGGAATCCCCCAGGTCTCAAAATCGAGACCTGGGGCACCCGGCTGAATTCCGATTCCTCTTGACACATAGTACGTTTCGTATTATAGTACGAAACGTACTATGAAAACCTCCTCCAATCTCGAACTGGCTCTGCTGGGGCTGCTGAGGCAAATGCCGCAGTCGGGCTATGACCTGCGCAAGACCTTCGCCACCACGGCCATGCGCCACTTCAGCGACAGTCCGGGGTCCATCTACCCGGCGCTGCGCCGCCTGGAGGCGCGGGGATGGATCGCCGCACCCCAAAAGTCTCTCAACGAACTTGCAGATCCGCGCAAGCGGCAGGTGTTTCATCTGACCGCGGAGGGAGAATCCTCGCTCGTCGCATGGCTGGAGCGGCCGGTGACGCGGGAGGACGTGATCTGGCGGCTCCCGGAGCTGATGCTGCGCTTTGCTTTCATGGACGGAAACGTTCCCCGCTCCGCTGCCCTGCGCTTTCTCGGAGACTTCGAGCAGGCGCTTGCCGCCTACGCCGGGGAGCTGCGCGCCGATTTCGAGCGCATCAGCTCCCAAATGCCGTTGAGCACCGGTCTCCTTGCCTTCCAATCGGGGATTGAGGGGTTTGAGGCCCAACTGAGCTGGGTACGGCAGGCCCGCGCCCGGCTCGCGGAGGATGCACGATGAAAGATCTTCTTAAACTCCTCGCCTGCTGGGCGGCATTCGGCGTTTCGCTTGTGGCCAGCGGGATTCTCCTAGGTTTGTTCCACCTGCGGATCAACCAGCCGCCGAATATGGATACCGGTCCCATGCATATTCTCACTGTTTTTGCGGCGGGCGGACTGCTGGTGCTGGGAATGTGGCCGCTGGCGCGCAGGCTGGCGGGCTCCATCGCGGCACGGATTGCGGTGATTGGCATTTTCCTGTTTCTGGCGCTGGGGGTCAACACCATCCTCGATGGCATGATCTTCACCACCATGTTCAACGGCGCCGTCCCCGGCCACACACTGATCTATTTCACGCAGGCGCTGCTGTTGGCTTGCGCTTTGGGATACTTCTTTGGCCAGATGGGGCAGCCGGATGGGTTTCCACGGCGCGGGTGGCCGGCTTGGACGGGCCGCGTGCTGATTGCCTGGATTGCCTGGCCCTTCATCTACTTTTTCTTTGGCACGTGCATTTCGCCCATCGTTGTCCCGTACTACCAGAACGGGTCGATTCCCTGGCTGCATATTCCACCCGCCGGCACCATCTTTGCGATGCAACTGCTGCGCAGCGTGATTTTTCTGGCCGCGTCGCTGCCGCTGATTGCGCTGTGGAAGGGCTCGCGGCGCAGTCTCTGGATGGGCCTGGGCCTGGCTCACGCCGTCACGGTGGGGATTTACGGATTGGCGGCGGGGACGTTCCTGCCGGGAGTTTTGCGCATCACGCACAGCGTGGAGATTACGTGCGACTCCTTCGCCTATGCCGGCTTGCTGGTGCTGCTGTTCAGCGCACCGGCCGTCGCAACGGCCATGCCTGCGATTAGGCGCGCAGATCCGCAATCGCAGACGCTGTAAGAAGGATGCGACGCCAAGAACAAACGGGGGAGAAGATTCCGCGGTGCGGAATCTTCTGCCCCGGAGATTGCAGCGCTCAGGCCTTGATGGATGCGGCGCGGGCGGAGACGCCACTGAGCTCGGCGGCGCGGGCTTCAGCGTAGGCGGCGGCGCCCAGCAGGGCGGCGCGGCTCTCGAGGATGACGCGCACCGGCATATTGATGAGCAACTGGCTCAGCCGGCCCTTGTCGATGAAGGACTTCATGAAGGTGCCGTCCTTGAGCTTCTCGAGGATGCGGGGCGCGATGCCGCCGCCGACGTAAACGCCGCCCACGGAAAGCACCTTGAGGGCCAGGTTGCCGGCTTCGGCGCCATAGGCGGAGACGAACATGTCCATGGCCTTCTCGCAGATTTCGCTTTTGGCCGAGAGAGCCAGTTCGGTGATGACGGCGTTGGGGTCCTCGCTGGCGATGCGCTCGGCCAGCCAGGCCGGTTCTTCAATGCCGCGCACCTCGAGCAGGAACTCGTAGATGTTGGTGAGGCCCATGCCGCTGACGACGCGCTCGAAGCTGGTGCGGCCGTTGTACTTCTGGGTGAGGAACCGGAGCAGGTCAATCTCGTCCTCGTTGCGGGGAGCGTAGTCTGCGTGACCGCCCTCGGAAGGGTAGGGGATGTGGATGTGGCCATTCCAGATCAGGTAGCCTTCGCCCAGGCCGGTTCCGGCGGCGATCAGGGCGCGGTTGCCGATATGGCTGGCATCGCCCGCGCTGAGAGTGTAGATCTGGTCGGCGGTGAGCTCGGCCACGCCGTAACCATTGGCCTCGAGGTCGTTGATGAGGAAGACGTGGTTGATCCCGAGGCCGACCGACAGCTCATGGCTGTCCAGCGTCCAGGGCAGGTTGGTGAGGCGCAGACGGCCGTCGCGCACCGGACCCGGCACGCCAAAACAGGCAGCGGTCACCTTGTCCGCGCCCAGAAACTCTTGCACGATCTCTTCCAGGCCGGAGTAGTCCCTGGCCGGAAACTGCAGATCGCGGGAATGTTCAAGCTTGCCGTTTATAAAGTCATACAGCGCCAGATGAACCTTGGTGCCGCCTACATCGCCCGCCAGAATCATCTTTCCTTCTCCAAAAACCCGCACCCTTCCCCATCTGTCGCGGGCAAAAGCGCGGCTGCAGCCCTATCCAGAATAAGTGTAAGTATACCGCTCGCGGGCCATATAAGTTGACTGGGCAGCCGGTCCACGTCGCGCGGGCCGGTTAAAACTTCATTTAAAATAGCGGCTTTATCGGCGCCGGCGATGAGGAAGAAGACAGAACTGGCGTGGTTGATGACCGGCCAGGTGAGCGTGATGCGCCAGGCATCTATCCGCGGCACATGATTGGCTGTGACCAGCCGGTTGAGTTCGTGGATGGCCTCAGTGTGCGGGAAGAGCGAGGCGGTGTGGCCGTCATCGCCCATGCCGAGGGCAATGAGGTCGAAGCGCGGGCTCTCGGCGCCCTCCAGGCGGAAGCTGTTGCGGAGCTCCGACTCGTAGCGGTTGGCGGCCTCCTCCGGCTCCAGCTCACCCTCCATGCGGTGAATCTGCCCGGGGTGGAGCGGGACGTGGTCCAGCAGCGCTTCGCGGGTCATGCGATAGTTGCTCTCGGCGTTTTCAGGAGGAACGCAGCGCTCGTCCACCCAGTAGAGGTCCAGATTTTCCCAGGGCATGCGCCAGCGCCACGGCTGATGGGGGTCGGCCAGCAACTGGAAGGCTGCCCTGGGGGTCGAGCCGCCGCTGATGGCGATGCGCACCCGCCCGTGGTAATCCATCGCTTCCCCGGCCATCTCCACAAAATACTGCGCCGCCCGGCGGGCCAGGGCCGCAGGGTCAGGCTCCACGTAGTATTTGATCTGCAACTGTTTGCCCCCGCGCATGGGTGCCTCTACTCTCTACGTTACGCGAAAAGCGACACGGACGAAGTGCGCAGCGGCACACTGGATGGGCTGGGAGTCCTTCTTGAGCCATGCGGCCGATTGACGAAACCAGCTCTTGAGGTTGGTGGAGAGATGGGCGGCCCACGCGGGCTGGACTTCGCCGCGATCTTTGGCGAAGCGGGCCAGCGCGTAAGCGTGACCACTTCGGGCAGGTAGCCGAGCCGTTCCATCGACCAGCCGCTGAAATCAGCAAAATCAATGCGCGGGCCGAGCCTCTATCGCCCGAGATAGACGCGGTACTGCTGTTCGATGACCCCGGCGGCGCGGGCGAGGGCGAGCTTGGAGAGGTTGTATTGGAAGAGGCTCTCGACGAGGTTGCTTTGGGCGGCGGCCAGGGTTGCCTGGGCGGTGACCAGGGGAAGATTGTCGTCGATGCCGGCGTTGACGCGGTCGGTTTCGTCGCTGAGGGCGCGGGTGGCGAGGTCGACGTTGGAACGGGCGACTTCGACCAGTTGGGCCGTGGCGCCGACGTCCAGCAGCGCGGCGCGAACCTGCTGATCGATGTGGCCGCGCAGGTCAGCGAGTTGGGCGTCTACAGCCGACAACTGGGCCTGGGCGGACTCGACATCGCCGCGCAGTTTGGCCTCGCGGAAGAGCGGCACGCTGAGCGTGCCCTGGGCGACGAAGTTTCCGTGGGAGCCGACGCCGGTTACCTCGCTGACGGCGTAGTAGCCGCCGAAGCTCAGGCTGGGCAGGCGCTGGCTGCGATAGGCGGAGTGGACGGCCTTGTATTCGACGGCCTCATTTTCGAGATTCTGGTAGTCCTGGCGGTTCTTGTAGGCGATCTCCCGCACCTCGTCCGGGGTCTGCGCGGCCAGATCGCTGTAGGGGGCGGGGTCAGTGAGGGCGATCTTCTGGCCGGGGTCGACGCCGATCTCGCGCTTGAGCAGGATAAGGTCCTTCTCCAAGGCGTTCTCGGCGGCGATGAGGGTCTGTTGCTGGGCCTGAAGCTGAACCCGCGCCCGCAATTCGTCCAGATTGGCGGCGGTTCCGGCTTCGTGGGCGGCGTGGGCCTGGCTAAGCAGCAACTGGTCTTCGGACTCGAGGGCTTTGGCGTTGTCCACCTCGCTGGCGGCGGCAATGGCGTGGAGATAGGCCTTGGCGACCTGCTGGACGACCTCGCCGCGGGCCCACATTTTGGCGAAATGAGCCGCTCTCTCCGCCGCGCCGGCGGCCTTCCAGGCGGCAATTACGGGGCCGGAGAAGAGCATCTGGCTGAATTCGATCTTCCCCTCGGTGAGGGTGTCGCGCGTGATTTCGGAGAGGCCTGGGGGCACCACGCCGCCGGGAAACAGCGGCGCAAAGTCCTTGATGACGCCGGGGCCGAAGCCCAGCGCGGCAAGGTTTTGCTGGTGGACGCCGGTGTCGCCGACGAGGGCGATGGTGGGCAGGAACTCCTGGAGCGCTACGTTCTTTTCTCCGTGCAGGGCCTTTTCGCCGTTCTCGGCTTCCTTGAGGCCAAGATTGTTTTCAAGGCCGCGCCGCACCGCCTCGTCCAGAGAGAGCTTGAGGGTCTCATCGCTGACGGGATGGGCGGTGACGCTGCCGAAAAAGGGGTTGGCGGCGGAGGTGGGATTGGGGGCCTGGGCATGAATGGGCGTTCCCGCGCCGGAGCAAAGAACGATTACGGCCAGCGCCGCGGCCAGGGTGGAAAGAAAGGCCGGCGCTCCCGGCTGCCGGGGAACAGAATGTTGCGCTCGATTCACTGCCATTATTGTCTCAGATGAAGAAGCCGGCAGGAGGATTCCGGGACCATCCTAAATACCTGCGGAAGCCTTCCACTACACCATCGCCCGTTCCTTGACCGCCAGGTACTGGTTGAGGACGGAGGAAGTGAGGGCTTCGGGGTTGAGGTCGAGGGTGAGGGCGCCCTGCTCGTGGAGGCGGGCGAGAAGGAGTTCGCGGCGGCCGGCCATCTCCTGGGCGGCGGCGGCCAAGAACATCTGCTCCAGGTTTTTGGGCCGAGCCTGGGCAATGGATTCGACCTCCGGCTGGGCCATGGCGACGAACAGCAGGACGTGGCGGCGGAGCAGTTGCATGGCGCCGTCGATGACCTCGGGACGCATGGCGGTCTCGGCCAGGTCGGTGATCCATAGAATCAAGGAGCGGCGGGGCTGGAGGCGGTTGAGCGTGGCGGTGGCGCGCAGGTGGTCGGCCTCGCCGGATTCGGCGTGAACCTGGGCGAGGGACTCGATCAACTGGCGCAGATGTGCCGCGCCGCGGCCGGGCAGCAGGCGCTGCTGGATGCTCTGCCCATAGGCGAGCAAGCCGACCCGGTCACCGGAGAAGAGCGCCAGCTGGGCTAAAGCGACGGCGGTGGTGCAGGCGTGGTCAAGTTTGGAGTGGACGCGGGGCGCTGTTTCCGCGACGGGCAGGGCAGCCTGGCCGGGGGGAGCCGCCAGGGCCACCCGCGAGCGCATCAGCCGCCCGCAGTCGAGGACGATCCAGACCGCCTGGCTGCGCTCGGTCTGGTACTGGCGGGTAATGAGGCTGCCGCGGCGGGCCGTGGCTGTCCAACAAATGTCGCGGAGGTCGTCGCCCTCGCGGTACTCGCGCAGGCTCTCGAAATCGCGGCCCAGGCCGCGCAGACGCGCCTGGCGCAGTTGCAGATCGATCTGGCGGCTGCGGGCGAGAAAGATCTGCTGCTCCTCGCCGGTGTGCAGGGCGGGATAAACCCGGACCGTCTGCGTAAGAGGCGCACGGGCCCAGCGCTCGGCCAAGCCAAGAGGCGAGCGGTAGCGCACGTAGAGCCAGCCGGTTTCGCAGTCGCCGCGCTCCTGGGGCTCGACCCGGTAGCGAAGGCTGGCGGGGACGAGGGGGAACGCGGTGAGGCGGTGCGTGGCCGGCTGGGCAACCAGCGCCGGCGGCAGATCGTCCACCAAACGGCAGTCGACGATGGTCTGGCCATGGTTTTCGATGGTCAGCTCGATCTCGGTCTCCGAGTCGAGGGCCGGAGCATTGGACCAGGAGCGGGCGGCAGTGAGCTGGGCAGCGGGGGGCAGACGCAGGCCGTCGAGCAGGGAAAAGAGCAGCACGAGCGCTTCCCAGGCCGGCATGGCGTAGGCCAGGCGGCCGTCCGAGAAGCCCGGAATGAGCAGGAGAAAGCCCACCGTGAGCAGGGCAATGCTGCGCGGCGTGAGGCCGAAGGCCCAGCGGCGGCGGCGTTCGCATACGGCGCGGATGGGATCGGGATGGAGGGAGGGGGAGATCAATGTCTTTTAGAACCGGAGGTCGAGGGCCATGGAGAGCGCGCGATTGACTTCCGCGAGTTTTTCACTTGAGAGTGAGCCAACATACTGCGTCAACGCGGATTTGAGAATGCTGGTGAGATTGTCACAAAGTATCCAGCTCTCATGCTTCAGACCTTCGTTTGGGCCAACGCTTACCTGGGTCGAAAGGCCGCTCCCATTCGTATAGACCGGCGCACAGATCACCATCGGAAATCGCGCGTCAATCAGCGCCTGCCGGCTGACGATGACAAATGCGCGATATTGCTTCGTGTCGCCCGGAGGCTGGTAAACACGATAGAGATCGCCTCGACGCATAGACCCTCATTCGGTCGCGGAATAGTCGATTGGCGCCTGGTAGCGCAGTACATCCATTGCTTCGCGGTTCAAGGAATCGGCATTGGCATTGATCAGTTCCAGGTCTCGCTGGTGGATCGCTTGACGGACCTTCTCTTTGAAGTACTCGCGGAGGACTCCTTCGATAAATGCGGAACGAGACCTTGCTGAGCCCGCATTTCTGTCCACTTCTACAAGAAGGTCGGATGAGAGTGTGATTGATGTCTTCTCTTTCATACTACTTTTATACTACTTCGGTGACTGCCATTCAAGATCAGGCGCTCAATCAATTGCCTCTGGACCCTCATTGCCGCGGCACCGGCACGGCGGCGATGACGTCGGCGAGGACGCGGTCGGCGTCGAAGCCTTCCAGTTCGGCCTCGGGCTTGAGCATGACGCGATGGCGCAGCACCGGCTGCACGGCGCGCTTGACGTCGTCGGGAACCAGGTAGTCGCGGCCATCGAACGCAGCCGCTGCCTGGGCCACCAGCATGATGCTCAGCGCCGCGCGGGGGCTGGCGCCGAGCAGCAGCGTGGGCCACTCGCGGGTGCGGCGGGCCAGCGCCAGAATGTAGGTGTAGAGCTCCGGCTCGATGCGGATGGAGCGCACCTCGGCGCGGGCCGCTGCAAGCAGTCCCCCGGGGATGGGCGCGATCTGAGCGTCTTCGAGCAGGCCGGCGCCCGATCCGGCGTGATGCATCTCCAGAATCTGCAGCTCCTCCTTTTCGCTGGGGTAAGCTATGCGAATTTTGAGCAGAAAGCGGTCCAACTGGGCCTCCGGCAACGGATAGGTGCCTTCAAAATCAACCGGATTCTGGGTGGCGAAGACCGTAAACCAGCCAGGCAGCGTACGGCGCACGCCGTCGCTGGTGACCTGGCGCTCCTCCATGCACTCAAGAAGCGCAGCCTGGGTGCGGGGAGGCATGCGGTTGATCTCGTCCACAAGAAGCAGATCGGTGAAGACGGGGCCGGGGTGGAAGCTGAAGGTTTCAGAACCGGAACCGGCGTTGGGCCGCAGGATGGTGGTGCCGAGAATGTCGGCGGGCATGAGGTCGGGCGTGGCCTGCACGCGCTGGAAGCCGAGCCCCAGCAGCCGGCCGAGAGCTTTGACGATCAGCGTCTTGGCAATGCCCGGCACACCTTCAAGCAGCGCGTGGCCCTGGCACAGAACGGCGATCAGCACCTCTTCGATCGCCCCTCCCTGGCCGGCGATCACCCGCCCCATCTCTCCGCGGCCGTGAGCAATCAACTGGCTGGTTGCGCGCAGCGGCTGCGGCTCCCTGGTCGCACCCTCGCTCGCAGCCACTTCCGGCTCCCGATTGGCGTCCTGATTCACGTTTTGACTCGTTTGCTCGCTCATGAAGCCCTTTCCTGCTTTTTGGAATGAATGTCTTCGGATTTCGGGGTCAGGCCGCGCGGTTTTACGGCGGCGATCAGCATTTCCTCGTGCCCGTGGAGCTTCTGGATCAGCTTGAGCGCTTCCCGCGGTTGCACTGTTTCGCCCCACGCGGCCTCTTCGCAGGCGGCCAGATCGGCTTCCAGGGCATCGCCGGCCGCGGGGACACGGCGGCGGATCGCCGCTGCCAGGTCTGAGGCGCCCATCGGAGTCCCACGCAGCCCGTTCGCCCCGACGGACCGCAACGCATGCCGCCTGAACCGCTCCCAGGCAATGGCCACGGCGGTGGAGGCCGCGCCCGCGCCGCGATAAAGCGACCCCAGGGCCTCAAGAAACTCGATGGGCGCGGCGCGCGCCGGGGCGGGGAGATCGCGCACCGGGCCGCTGCGGCGGCTGAAGCTGAACACCACCAGAAGGCCCAGCACCGGCAGGCCGATTTGAAGCAGGGTGAGCGCCGGCCCGGCGGCGTAGCTCCAGGTGGAGCGGATTTCGCCGTGCAGCGACTCGTCCCAGTAGAAGCGGTGGCCCTGGCGCGGCCCCAGCGAGTTCAGCAGCAGGTCAAGATCATGGGCGCGGGCCAGGGAGCCGTTTTCAAGAGGCGTGGAGCCGGCCCACCAAACCACGTGGCCCTTGCCCCAGTCGTACTCGACCACCGCGGGCTGGCCGGCGCAACTCAAGTCGACGCGGTGCGCGGGGTTGCCCACGTTCCAGGTGGCTTCGGGAACCATCCACACCTGGCCCGATCCGGCGAGCGGATCGAGCCCCTCGGGTGTGAGCTCGCAGGCCGAAAAGCTGAACTCCTGGGGCGTGTCGCTGGCCTCGCCGGGCAGGATGTATCCGCCCCAGAAACCGGTGGAGAGCACGCGGCCGCCGTGCTCCACAATCTGCCGGACCGCCTTGATGTCGCTCTCCTCGCGGGTAAAGGGCTCGGCAAAGATCACCACCGTTTCCGGACCCGCCGCGGCGGCCAGCTCAGCGAGCGGGCGCTCCCAGCGTTCAATCGGATAATTGGAGCGGAGCAGCGTTTCATAGGCCGCGCGGGCGCCGTGCTGGCCGGAAAGATAGGTCGAGGGCAGGGGATTGCTGTTGCTGTTCCCGTTGGGCAGCAGGAAGCCGGTCAGCACCGCCAACGCCAGTCCAATGCCCAGGCACCAGAGCAGCAGGCGGCGATCCCTGGCGTCGAGCGAGGAGAGAAACCTCATTGCGCACCGCCTCCTGAAGCGCCGGCCCCTGTGATGAGCGCCGCAGCAATAGCCTCGGCGCGCCGGTAGTCGGTTTCAGCGGCCGGCCGGCCGCCGTACCAGATGCGCTCAAAGCTGCCGGTCAGCATGGCCAGTCCGGCCCGGCGCGGGTCTTCAGGCGCCACCAGGGCCAGGTATTCGCGGGGAGTGCGGGCGCGGTCGGCGGGCCACAGACGCCTGGATTCCAGCCGTGAAATGGCGGCCCAGTAAAGGAAGTGAATGGCCTCGCGCCACTTTCCGTCGTCGGCGGCCCGGCGCGCGTCCTCCAGCCACAGTTGCCAGTCGCGGGCGGAAGCGGCTCCGGCGGCCGGTCCTGTGTCCTCGGGCACCAGCCGGATGCGGCCCCTGCGCTCCAGTTGTATCAACCCCCACACCAGCCCCACGCAGACGGCGAGGATGAATCCCCACACGATGAGGCGACCCAACCAGGCGGAGTGGGCGGTAAGTTTGGCGGCGCTTTCAAAGAGGCGGTTGAGCCAGTTGCCGACCTTTTCGAGGACCGTATCATTCGCCGCCGGGTCCTCGAGTTTGCTGAACTCGCGCCCGGCCAGTACCTGCCTCATCACCTCGCGTTCCCGATCATGGGCAGGCGCGGCCGCGGTTGCGGCGTCGATCTGAGCCAGGTCGCGGGCCAGCCGGGTTTCCGCGTCCTTGAGGAGTTCTGTCGTGGTGGGTTTGGGCGGCCGTGCGTTCTGCCCGGACGGGGAATCTTTGGCCGCAGTGGTGGGCCTGGCCTCGGGCTTGGCGGTGTCTTTTTCCTGGGCCTTTGAAAGCAGCAAGCGCAGCCATCCGTAGCGCACCAGGCGGCGCTCGGGATGGGCAGTTTGGGTGAGCGGAACATGATCGTCGGGTCCCACCAGCGCGGGGTCGCAGGTTTTTGAGTCGCGAGCCTTGGCGCAGGCTTCAACGAGCGTCGCCAGCGCTTGCAGGTGGGTGCGGTAGTCGTCGAGCGAAGCTTCATGGGTCTGGCCCGCGGGCGGAGGTGCGGGCGCGACGGACAACTGCGCGTTGGCGCGAGCCGCCGCCGCGGCCAGAAGCGCGGCCAGTAGAGCGGCGGCGAAGAGAGACCGGGCGGTCAAGGCTGAATCTCCTTGGTACCGGCCTGCGCCATCGGCCCCTGGTTGCCGGGCAGAGTTCCAGTCGGATTCAGTCCAGCGGCGTCCATCATTCTCACGATGTTCTACCCTTCGCGGCGTATGCGCTGATGATAGTAGACGAGGGCTGTGGCGACTGGGTAAAGGGTTGGGATCATGCAAGCTGTCCGGCTTGCGGGGGCGCGGGCAGCAGGCTGTCCTTGCGCAGGCGCTGGTCGTGATAGAGCACCGCCAGAGAAGTGGTCAAAGCGGCCCACGTGAGCGCGGTAAATAGAAAGATTGCACCGAAGCCGCAAATCCCCAAACCGCCCAACCCGATATAGCTCCATGGCGCCACCGGATGAAGGTGCGACGCTATTGCGACCAACATGCCAATGGCGACGAGAAACATCGCCACGAGTTCGGCAACCAGAAGCACGGCATAAAGGATGGCGTAGACGACGAGCACCACTATAAAGATGCGGCCCTTCGCGCCGCGGGTGAGTTGGAAGCTCCGCTTGATTGCGGCGCCGGCAGTGAGCCCCTCTTCAACGCAGGCCGGGAACGCCAGGGAGAGACACAGCGCCATGATTATTCCGTAAACAGCGGCCGCAATGAGCGCCAGAAACGCCACAGGAGCGAGCAAAAACACTGCCGGGCCGGCGTTTAACGCACCTCGGGAAAGCTTGCCTGCTCCCAGCAGAAACACCATCTCGATCAGCAGGGCTGGAAGAGCGGCGTACACGTAGGAAAGCACCATCAGCCACAGGTACCTTCCGGCGCCACGCCAAGCCAGCTCATAGGCCTCGCGGAAAGTGACTTTGACGCCCAGGTCCAATCTGGTTGCCGCGTAACTTGCGGCCGCCATATAGAGCGAGAAAACTGCGATGCTCAGCACCGTGAGCACGATGAACGCCGGGACGAAGATCGCCGGCTTCATGTAGCGAAGTATGACCTCAGGCGGGAGCGGTTTGGGGAATTGGCGGATCATCGGAATCCAAATGACCGCCTCCATCGACATGATGAAGAGGATCAGCGCCGCGGAGGGAACCGCCGCAATGCCCGCCAACAGTTTGAAGTGACTGCGCATGAGCTGGTAAGTGCGGTCAAGAATCTGGCCGAAGGTCATGGGGGCGAAGGGCGTTGGAGCATAGGGCGCGGAATAAGAGGATTGGTTCATAAAGACTCCTCGGAAGCTGCATGGGTTGGATCTGTGGAATGGCGAGGCTCTTCGGCCCGCGGCGATTCCGGCTCGGAGTGCGCAGCCGGCGCGACGTCCGCAGCCGGCGCGAAGTCCGCAGCGGGCTCGGCGTGGGCTTCCGGCGGCGGGCCGGGCGGTGCGGCAACTGGCGCCGCTTCGGCCGGGGTTGCGGCCGGAACAGGGCCGGCAGCGAGGGCGGGCACCGTGAGCCCGGCAGCCTCCATCATCCACTCGATGTCGTAGCCTTCCTTGCGGATGCGCTGGTCATAGTAGAAAAGGGTCAGGCCGGTGGCATACATGGGACCGATGAAGCTGTTGGTCAGGAACCCTATGATCTGCTGCAGCACCTGCGCCCAGGCCGGCAACAGACCGTGCTGCTTGACCGCCGCCACGATGAAGAAGATCTGGGTGACGACCACCAGCCCGGTTTGAATGACGGCGATCAGCAAGCCCAGAACGAAGATGCGCCCTCGCGATCCCTTGCTGAGGTCGATGCTGCGGCGGAGGGCGGGAAGGGCCTTCAGGTCCTCCACCACGGAGGCCGGAACGGCCAGCGAATAACGCAAAGCCATCAGGATGGCATAAACGATGGCCAGGATGAGCAGCAGGACAAAGGCCAGAGTGGCCAATGCGATGATGATTGCGGCCTGAGGGTCGATGCCGGCGCCTGTGCGGTTGTGGGACAGCAGCCCCTTGGGACGCGCATAGAAAAAGATCAGCGCGAAATAGCCGCCATAGATCAGCACCATCGGGAGCCAGATGACGAAGGCGGCGATGGTCATCAGCCACAGATAGCGTCCCAGACGGGGCAGAGTGCTGGCATACGCGCTGCGAATGGTGGCCGGTTGGCCGAGGTTGACCCAGGCCACGGCGCGGTTGTTGGCGGCCACGGCCGCTCCCGCAAAGATGAACATCAGGGGCAGGATCAGGGCAACGAAGCCGAGGGTGAGCCATTGCAGTTGTTGGGTCATGTGCAGCACGCGGAACAGTTCCCCCAGTCCGATCTGCAGCAGGTTCAGCACCAGCAAGACCCCGGCATAGACGGCGGAGATTCCGGCAAACAGGACAAAATTAGTGCGGTAAAGCTGGGCGGTGCGGTCGAGGATCTCGCCAAGAGTGAGGGGGCGGAGGTTGCATTCCATTCTGGGTTCCTCGGAAATGACTGGTAAGCGCTTGCGGGGATACTAGCACAGGCTGAAAGCCCACCGCCGCGCGCAGGTTACCGGAAAGTTCATTCTCATTTACAAACAAATAACTGTTGCCGCAGCCGTGCGATAAACTGGTGTCCCGCACGATGAACGGACTTCGTACTTCGGTAAACGATCTGGCCAAATCCTGCGCCCACTCCGCCGATGCCGCGGAGTGGGAGGAGTTTGTGTGCCGTTGCGGGCCCCTGGCCTCGGTGGTGGCGCTGCGCGTTTCGCGGATGTGGGTCAGCAACCCATCGCCGGCGACGGTGGACGATATCGTGCAGGAGGTGTTCCTGAAACTGTGCGAGCAGGAGCGGCGCATCCTGAGGGATTTCGAGCCGCGCGGAGAAGATTCCTTCCTGGGCCTGCTGCGCATGGTTTCCGTTTCGGTGGCCAACGACTATTTCCGGCGTCTGCGCTCGGCGAAGAGGGGTGGCAACGTGGTAACGGCGCCGCTGCTCGAAGAGGAGGCGCAGTTGCCAGGCGACGGCGCGCAGCCGGCGGCGCGGATGCAGCGATCCGTCCTTCTTGCCGAACTGGACCGGAAACTCCGCTCGGCGCCGGAAGTGGTGACCGAACGCGACCGGGCCTTGTTCTGGCTTTATTACCGCCAGGGCTTCACGGCGGAGGAGATTGCCCGCCTGACCGCCATCGGACTGACGGCCAAGGGCGTGGAGAGCGCGCTGCGGCGCGTGACGACCTGGCTGCGCGGGGAGATCGAACGCCAGAAATCGGAGGGGCCCCGCGCATCCGGTTAGATTCGGAAATAGTTTCGTGAAAGGAATGTGGTACGAAAGCCCGTTAAACAGAGTGCAGAGATGAATGACGATTTGAACACGGGCCCCGCTTCAGAAAGCACTCCAGTCACCTCAGGAGACGCGTTATCGCGTGCACTCGAAGAGCTGATTGAAGGGCCACGGTCGCGCGCCGGCGCTCCGGTCATGGACCAGGGGAGCGTACCGCGGGCCGGCCCTTGTCCCGAGCCGGGCGAGTGGGCCCTGCTGCTCAGTGGAGAAGCACGCCCGGCGGAATGGGCGAAAGTGGATGCATTGCTGGCGCACGGAGCCGTTTGCCGCACCTGCGCGGAGCGCCTGCGCATTCTGTCCGCGGATGCTTCGCCGGAAGAGACGGCTGAGCTTGGCAAGCTGGCCTGGGCATCCCGCGAGGGGCAACGCGGCCTGGCGGCACAGCTTGCCCACACCCCCCATCGCGCTCTCCATGGTCCGGTGCGCAACCGGCTGCCACGGCTCTACCTCTGGGCAGGAGCCGCGCTTGCCGCATCGCTGCTCATCGTTGCCGTAGCGTCGGTCTGGTGGCACCGCGCCAATACCCCCGAGCGGCTGCTTGCCGAGGCCTATACCCGGGACCGCATCTTTGATTTGCGCATGCCCGGCGCCGGCTTCGCTGAAGTGACGCCGGGAACCCATCTTCGCGGCACCGCAACCGGCCACGAATCGGCCAAGCTGCTGGAGGCCCGCGCCCGCATTGAAGACCACCTGGAGGCCGCGCCCGGGGACCCGCACTGGCTGCAGCTTGAAGCTCGCGCCGATGTTCTGGAAGAAAAATTCGACCCCGCCATCGAGATTCTCGACCGCCTGCTGGCCGCCGGTCCGGCCACCCCCAGCCTGCTGGTGGACGATGCGGCCGCCTACTTCCAGCGTGGCGCCGCCACCGGCAGCGAAAACGATCGCGCCACGGCCCTTGAATACCTCCGCCACGCCGACGAGCTGGCCCCCGGCGATCCCGTCGTGCTCTTCAACGAAGCCGTGGTCATGGAAGATCGAGGCCAGGTGATGAACGCCGTAGAAACCTGGAATCGCTACCTGCGCTTCGAGCGCAACCCCGGCTGGCTGGCCGAAGGCCGCCGCCGCCTGCAGGCCCTGGAGCAAAAGTTCAACCAGTTGAAGTCCCATCAGAGCCGCATGGAGCGGTACCTGGCCACGCCGCAGGCCATGCGCGTGCTGGCGGCCGATCGCGCCACGCTGGGGGCAATCGACGAGGAGCTGTCCAGCACGCTGCTTCCCCGCCTGCTCGACCCCGCCTTCCCCATGCCCGTCGACCGCTCCCGCGGCTCCCCGTGCGGGGATGACTGCCAGGCTGCCCGCACCCTTCTCAACGCCCTCGCAGCTTCTCTCGAACGCAACCACCAGGACCCCTGGCTCACCCAGCTTCTTCCCGCCAACTCTTCCCTTTCCGGCTCCTTCCCGCCCGATCCGCAATTCATCCAGGCCATCCATGCGCTTGCCCAGGCCGTCGGCGCGGACGTTCTGGGCGAATTTCCCGCCGCCCGCCAGCGCGCCCTCGAGGCCGGCCAGCTCTTTCACACCCTGCACAATCCAGCCGGAGAAGACCGCGCCCAGGTCGAGCAGTCCTACGCGCTGGGGCGTGCCTCCGAGTTTGTCGGCTGCTATCAGACGGTCCACCCCGTCCTGGGCCGCAACCCCCAGTTTCAATGGATTCAGATCCACGTGCTCACGCAGAACACCCTCTGCGATCCCGCCCCTGGAACCGCCTCGGAGAACAATCCGTCCTACCTGCGCGCCATCAGCCTGGCCCATGATCGCGGCTATGCGCTTCTGGAGCTGCGAGCCAGGAACCTGCTCGGCATGGCGGCGGTCGACTCGGGAGACGCGGAGGCCGCCTGGCAGGTGAACCTTCTGACGGTGCGCAGGTTCTACTCCGGCGACTATGCCCCCCTGCGGCTGTATAGCACCTTGTCGGGGTTGGAGTCGGTCGAGGAGACCACTCCCCGCGTCCGGCACGCGCTTTTGCTGCAGCGCGAGGTGGTTGCGGTGCTCAAGCTGACGCAGGCCCGTGAACTGATTCCAACCGAGAGGTTCAAGCTGGCCTCAGTGGCCATTCGCGCCGGTTCCATTGCCGAGGCGCAGGAGCAGATGCGCCTGGCGCAGGGCGAATTGGCAGCCTATGGAGGCGGGGCGTCGGTAAAAGCCCTTTTGGCCGAGAATGAAATCGCCCTGGCCGGCGCCTATCTTGACCGCCAGGATCTGCCTGCCGCGGCAAAGATGCTCGAGGTCGCGCTCGAACACATGGCTGGAGAGCATAACTCCTATCATCGCCGGGACTATGCGGCGGCGCGGGGACGGCTGGAACTGGCGCAGGGTCACCTGGAGACGGCCGAACCCTTGCTGCTGGAAGCGCTTCTCGAGGAGGAACGCCTGGCGGGCAAGGATGGCGCGGCGGGCATCGTGCTGGCCCAGCAGGACCGCGGCCTGTATGCCGTGCTGGCTGGTGTGTGGCTGGCGCAGGGCCGTTCCGGCCAGGATATTCTGGCCCTTTGGGAGAGATACAGGCTGCGGATTCTGGGCATTGCTGTGACGGCGTGCGCGGACAGAGGCCTTGCCTGCCTGCAGCCGGAGGTGGCGGCCGCGCTGAAGCGGCTCGGTACCGATCGTCTGCTGGGCCAGGTGGTTCTGCCTGATCGACTTCTCCTTTACCGCGCCAGCGCCGGGGGAGTGGCCTGGCTCCAGGTTCCGCTGCGCAGGGAGGAGATGGAGGCAGCGACAGAGCCGCTGGAGCGCGCCGTCAGTTCGCCCGCGACCCCCATGGACGCCGTGGATCGCGCGGCGCGGCGCGCGGGCGCCGTCCTGCTTGATCCGCTGCACGAGGTTGAGCCGCTGGACGGATCGGCCGGCCAAGGCAGCCATTTGTTGATCGAGTCAGACCCTCTGCTTGGCAATCTGCCCTGGCCCTCGGTTGCAACCGCCGCGGGTCCTCTCGGATTGCAGTCCAATCTGGAGGAGTTGCCGTCCTTGCTGCTGGTCCGGCCCTCCGCGGTCAACGGACCATCCCCTGCCAAGCCCATCGGCAACCCGCTCATTGTGGGTGCGTCGGTGGCTTCAGGGGAGAGCCAGTTCCTGCCTGAAGCGCTGAGCGAGGCGCGGGCCGTGGCGCGCTTCGGCAACAACCCCAATCTTCTGTTGGGCGATCAGGCAACCCAGGCGCAGGTGACCGCGCGTCTGGCCAAGGCCGCGTCGATTCATTTTGCCGGCCACGCCGCACAGCGGGAGGGCGCCACGCGCTTGCTGCTGGCTCCCGCGAGGGCGGCTTCCACGGCCACGGGTCCGGCAGGCGCCAGTCAAAAAGAAACCAGTGCAGACACGCCCTGGCTGGACAGCGGCTTGCTGCGCCGGCACCCGCCCCGCAACGTCCGGCTGGCCGTCTTCTCCGCCTGCTCTACGGGGAAAAAGGAAGAAGGCTGGAATCACGGCATGGGCGACATCGTCGGCACTTTGGCCTCGCTCGGCGTCCCCGATGTAGTCGCCACCCGCTGGCAGATCGACTCCGCGTCCGCCGTTCCCATGATGGACGGCTTCTATGGCGGGCTGGCAAAAGGACTCACGGTTCCCCAGGCGCTGACGGCGGCCCGCCAAACGCTGATCCGGGATCCCCGCTACCGTCACCCCTATTACTGGGCGGCCTGGTACGCTTCCGGCGGGGGAAGGTCCGACCTGGGCGCTCTTTTCCATGCCGCAAAGTAGTCGTGGCGGCGGCTCGCCGCACCCTGCCGCGATTTTATGACCTCCGAGACCGGTGCCCTTGCCGGGCTGTGCCGGTGGGAGTTGCTCTCAGGCGAACTGGTCCAGGCTGAATCCGAGCTGGTAGGTTTCGCCATGGGCGAGCAGGTCTTCCCAGGTTACTTCGCGGTGCTGTAGGCCGGCCATGCGGCCCAACATGCAGCTGAGAGCGGTTTCAACGCCGGCGGAAATCTGGTTGTGACTGTTGCCGGAAGTGATGCTGTCGATAAACGTGCGCTCCTTGTCGCGGTCGGCAAAGGCCAGATTGTCACTGAAGGCGCCGTTGGCCGCGAACTTGCCGGAGCCGGGAGCGGTGAAGGTGGAATCCTGCCACGCCCACGCCTGGGCGCCCGTAATCTGCACCGGGCCCGAGTAGGGAACGTTTGCGGAGCCTGAGGCGCCAAAGAGGCGCAGGCCGGCATCGAAAACGCCATAGTCGCCAAACTGGGTGGAAGAGAAGGATAGGTGAATGTCGCCGGGATAGGTGAAGTCGACCTGGTAATTGTCCCAGCAATCGCCGAAGTGGGTGAGGATGTTGCGGCCTCCGGTGACGATCGCCTTGAGGGGACGGGCGCCAAGAAGCCAGTTGCAGAGATCGATGATGTGAATATTCTGCTCGACCAGGATGTCGCCCGAGAGGGCGCGGTCCCAGAGCCAGTTGCGCAGGCGATACTCATCGGCGGAGGCGCCGGGGTGGGTCTTTTCCGTCGAGGCCGGGGCGTAATAGATGCCCGACACCAGGGCGATCTTGCCCAGCGCGCCTGCCTTGATCTTCTCCGCGATGGCGGCGATGGGCGGCGCGTTGCGGCATTGGAATCCGACATCGACGCTTTGCGTGGGCTTGACGCGTTTGGCGATTTCGAGAGCCTGCCGCGCCTGGCGCACGTCGATTCCCACCGGCTTCTCGCAGTAGACGTGCTTGCCCGAAGCAACCGCGGCTTCAAGATGCTGGACGTGGAAGAAGGGCGGCGTGGAGATCTGAATCAGATCGACGTCGGGCGACGCGGCCAGTTGCTCGAAGGCGTGGGGGCCGTGAAAGAGGAGCTTCGTGTCGATGGGCGGGCGGCCAAGGCTCGCGTTGAGCTGGTCAAAGTGGCTGTGGCCGGCGGCGAGCTGGTCGGGGAAAAGATCGGCCAGCGCCACGACCTGCGCGGAGGTGTTTTGGGAGAATGAGTTGGCCACGGAAGTGCCGCGGTTGCCGCAGCCCAGCAGGCCGTGGCGGACGGCGGAGTTGGCCTGGTAGCCGAATGCCGTGAGGGGTTTGAGCAGAATCATGCCGGAAGCGGCTGCCGCTCCGGTCTGAACAAAATGGCGACGGTTCATATGTCCTCATTTCATTGTGAGTGCCTGGATTGCCTTGCCAGTACGCAAGGAGCGCGGGGCGAAACTTGCTCCTTGTGGAACGGAATGGACCTTTACTTGAACGGTATGTCCACCTCTGCATAACTGCCCCGGTGTGGCCTCGTTCACTGCGGCGGCGACGCGTTCAAGGTGAAGTCTGACACGCGCCCATTTCGTGGTGCCGGTCAAAACGACGAGGGCGATTTTGCGCCCGGCGAGGTTCTGCTGAAAGCGAATTCTTCTGTCGGTCGTGAGCAAGAGATCGAACGCCGCTTCCTCCGCGGCATTCAGCAATGTGCCGTTGTTGAGCCTGTCCCAACCTCGGGATTGGGCCGTGATGACCGTGTGGCCGGGAAGGGCGCGGATGAGGCCCTTGGGCGTTCCGTGGTCAAAGAGAATGAGCATCGACGGGCACGGGGGGTTGCTCGGGCGCTGAGGCGCTGAGGCTCCGGGCTACAAAATCCAGTACTGCCGCGATCTGCTCCCGCGTCACGTCGAATTGCTCCATCACTTCCTCAACGCTTAGATCCTCAAGGTTCTCGAAGACGGTCGCGACGGGCAAGCGGGTATCTCGAAACACCCAGGCGCCGCTGACCTTGCCGGGGATGCTTTCGACGGCGGGACATTGGGACCAATCAAGAGCTGCCATGTTCTTACCCTCCTTTTCATCGTAATCCCTTTTCGCATGGCTGAAGAACAGCGTGACGAAGGGGAACCCCCCTTACGCCAGGACTTCGCGGAGGATCTTTTCCAGATAGATCTTCTCCTGGCGCACATCCTCGATCTGCTGCGGGCCGCTGGTTTCGCGCTCGATGGTGATGGCTCCGGTGTAGCCGAGGCGATGCAGCTTGGTGAAGACCTGTTTGAAGTCGACCAGCCCTTTGCCGATCAGGACCTCTTCGCCGAGTTCGCTGGGGTTGGTGGGCCAGCGGCCGTCCTTGGCGTGGACGCTGCGCACGTGGGGCCCGATGATATCGACAGCGTCGACGGGATTGGCTTTGCCGTAGAGGATGAGGTTGGCCGTGTCGAGGCCGACGGCAAGGTTGGGCAGGGCCACGTCGCGGATCATGCGCGACATGGTGGTCGGGGTCTCCTGGCCGGTCTCCATCAGGAAGTATTGTCCGTTGCCCTGGCAGTATTGGGCGACGGTGCGGACGGCTTCGACCGCTCCGGGGTAGAGAGGATCGGCGGGATCTTCGGGGATAAAGCCGCAGTGCGTCTGCACCTGGGGTATGCCGAGCAGTTTGGCAAAGTCGGAAGCCTGGCGAAGGGCGTCGATGCGGGCCGCGCGGGTTTTGGGGGGGACCAGGCCGATGGTGGAAGGGCCGCGCGTAAAGTTCCATTCGAGCGGCGGCGGGCCGACCACTTCGACCGTGGTGGCAATCAGCGAGTACTTCGCGAGCAGATCCCCAAACTGGGCCGCGATCTGCGGCGTGAAGCCGTTGATGTATTCGTCGAGCGAGAGGAAGCAGTTGGAAAAGCCGATCTCGTGTACGCGGCGGAAAGTTGCCTCAGGAGCGCCGAAGGGGCTGATGATCAGGCCTAAATCCATCGGTTTGAGTGGGGCGGGCGGGATGGCGGCGAGGGCCGCGGTGGGTTGAAGCGCGTCTGCGAGGAGGGCGGCGGATGCAGTGGCGAGAAACGTTCTCCGGTCCATGGCGTGTCCTTTCTTGACGGAACAATGAGCAGGAACCTCCCTTTTTTAGCACAGAAGGCGGGGTGGTTGCTGCGCATAGCGGTCCGGGCCGGAATCCGCTATTCCAGGTTCTGCACCTTGGCGCCTTCGGCCGGCTTCACCAAAAACTGGTCGTCGGCAAGCGGTTGATTCTCATGCACATCGTCTACGGTGAGGACAATCTGGATTTCGTCGATGGGACGCTTGATGATGACCAGGGAAGGGTATTGGCTGCCTTCAAAGTCCTGGTAGGCCGAATAGGTGACATGGGTCTCGAGGTTGCCTTCGCTGTCGTATATATCTTGTTGATATGGCAGAAGATTGTCGCGCCTGAAGGTGACAACGCGTACCGGTATCAACTGCTGAGTGGCCGGTTTGGGGCGGCTAATGCTAAGTATGTATTCCGGAACGGTGAACAAGTGCTTCCGGGCCGCATCTTCCAGCGTTTCCGAGTCAATCACCACGGAGTACAAATCGTCCGGGTCCAGCCCCCGCACCAGCAAGGCATCGACGAAGAAACCCGGACGCAGGTTCTCCCACGTGTTGAGCGATTTCTTCTTCAGCGAGTTGGAGCCTTTGATGAATTTGTTCTTGGTAGGGACGGACAAGCTGAAGTTCTTTCCATCGCTGCTCATGTCAAAGGCCAGCACACCGAAGTACCGCCCCAGCACGCGCAAATCGGCGGGCTTGCGCAGCAGAATGTGCCCCTCGATGCTGGGGTAGTCCGTGGCTACGCCTTGCTTGCTCTTGGCCACGCTGGCCCGAAACTCGACCTTGGCCGTGAGGGTAGTGATTGCAGCCCAGCGTTCATTCAGCCGGGCAACCAGTTGCTCCGGCGTGGCCGTTTGGGTAATCACAGGCGCCTTGGGCACGGGCAGTTTGCGCGTGGTGGGAAAAAGAGAGCAGCCCGCAAGCAGGAGGGGAAGGAACAGGGTTGCGAGGGAGGCCAGACGGTAGTTTGCCCTCATCGGCCACCTTCCTGTTTCATGGCATGGCGGTAGCCGGCCACGTTGTGGCTTTGCTCTTCCAGGGTATGGGAGAACAGCGACCGTCCCTGGGGATTGGCCCCGGCGGCGACAAAATACAAATAGTCCGTCCTGGCCGGCTCCATGGCCGCTCGCAACGACTTGGCGCCCGGGTTGGCCACCGGGCCCGGCGGCAGGCCAGTGTGCAGATAGGTGTTATAGGCGGTATCGCGGCTCAAATCGCTCTGGTAGATGCCACCCCGCCATTGGCCCTGAAGCTCCAGGCCGTAGATCACGGCGGGGTCGGTCATAAGCGGCATCTTTTTGGCCAGCCGGTTCAAAAAGACGCTGGCCACCAGCGGACGCTCCGCATCCACTGCCGTCTCCCGCTCGACCAGCGAAGCCATGGTCACCACTGCGTGCACGTCACCCTTCAGTCCCAGTTGGCCGGCCACCGCCCTGAAGCGCCGGACCATTGCGGCACAAATCTGTGCCGGACTTGTCTTGCGTTCAAAATGATACGTGTCTGGAAACAGGTAACCCTCCAGGCTCTTTGCTCCGGGGTCCAGATCGGCCACCAGGCCGGCCTGTTTTACCGCCGCGTCAAGAAAATCCTGGCGCGCGCCAAGCCCTGCCTGTTCCAGCCGTGCAGCGATCTCAAAGATGTTTGCGCCCTCCGGAACAGTCACCGCCCTGGTAAAAACGTCGCCGCGCGCAATGCGCGCATAGACCTCAGTTACCGCGACCGGGTGATCGAACCGGTACTCGCCGGCCTGGAGCGTTCCCCGCTTCCACCAGCGCACCAGGTCGAAGGCAAACTGGCTGCGCACCACGCCCGCCGACTCCAGTTGCTGGCCGATCCGCTCCGAAGAAAAGCCCGGCGCCAGCTCGACAAAGGTCTCCGCGTTCGGCCCGAACGGCGCCAAGACGAGCCAGGCGGCCGTCCCGGCCGCAAGAAGCGCCAGGAGAAAAGCTGCCAGCAGGATTCCCGCCGCGCCAGAACTTTTCTTCTTTCTTGTCTTCCGTCTGCGGCCTACCATTCAGATGTTCTTGACCCTTCACTTGTTAAAGACGCGAGAATTCCCGGTGAGGATTCCCTTCCTTGATTGTACCGGGTAAGCCGGCTCCGCAAGGTATACAGTAACGGCAAAGCCCCGTGGAAAGGCAAAAGCCCCGATGCCCCTGCTCGACCAGATTCGCGAGACGAAGCTCATCGAACTGGCGAAGACTCGCTTCAGCCCCGACTTGACGCCAGCCGAACTCAAGGTGCTGCATGACTCAGCCAGCTCCGAGGATCTTCCCGAGCCGGATGAGAAGGTCCCGCGTCCAGAGGTTCGCGCGGCCTTCCTCCGCTGGCTGGCCACCGATCCGGGAGCCGCGCCGCACATTGACCCCAAGGGGCTGCGCGTCTACGCCGCGATCATCCCCGGAATGCTCGATCTTTCGAATTGTCATGTCAATCCGCCGCTGGATTTCCGCCGCTGCAACTTTCAGGGGGAGATTAACCTCCTCTCCGCGGAGACACGAGGCCTCTTCTTCTTGGATTCTTCACTGGCCGTGGGCATTCTTGCCGATCGAGTCATTATTCACGGCCCGCTCTATCTCCCGAACATCCAGTCCGAGGGTGAGATTCGCCTGCTGGGCGCGGAGATCACGGGACAACTCAACTGCAACGGCGCGAAGTTGAGTACCAAGGGCGACGCGTTCAGCGCGGACGGCGCAAAGATCGGCGGCGACGTTGCGCTGACGGATGGCTTTGAGACCGAAGGCGCGCTTCGTCTGCCCGGCGCGGAGATTAGCGGGGACTTATGGATTAGAGGCGCCAAGGTTGCCGGGGTTATCTGCCACAATACGGTCATCAAGGGCGATCTGGCTTGGCACCGCATCGAGAAATCCAAGGACACAGGTCTCGATCTGAAGGGCGCGAAGGTGAAAAACCTGCGCGACGACAAAATGAGTTGGCCGGATGAGGGGAACCTTCACCTCGACGGACTGGTCTATGAGGGACTGAAGCTCTACGAGCCATCATCGGACGAAAACATCAAGAACAACACATATTCGAAAGAAATGCCGCTGGTGGCCAGGGATCGGATCGCATGGCTTGAGCTACAACCGGAAAAAGGCGCCGCGGCTGCTCAGCCTTGGGTGCAGTTGGCCAATCTGCTGAACGCTAGCGGCGACCCCGAAGGCGCGCGGGAGGTACTGTATGCGTATCGGCGCCGTTCGCGTGGGCGAAATGTGCTGCTACGGGGCGGAACCTACCCAACGGACCATCTGGAACAATGGCCATTGGATATTTGGGAGCCAATCGCCGCCCTTGGGTTACTCGGCTCATTGATCTTCTGGCGCGCTCATCGCATGAGCATGATGGCCCCCGCCGAAAAGGAGGCATTCAAGGAGTTTCACGAAACAGGGAAGCTCCCCGAGCGCTATGCGCCGTTCAGCCCGATTATCTATACGCTGGAGAATGTGCTGCCAGTGGTGGAGCTGGGCCAGGACAGCGCCTGGTACCCCAACCCGCAAGCAGCGCCGGGAAGCTTGCTGCCGGACTGGCCCAAATGGTTGAAGAACACGGCTGAGCGGTGGGCTCTGACCCGTTGGGTATTTCGGCTGAATTACAGGCGGCTGGCGGCCTTGCGCTGGTCGCTGATCCTGCTTGGCTGGGCATTGGCCATCATTTTGGCTGGAGCTATCAGTGGTCTTTTCAAGCCCTAGACAGTAAACCGGCCACTCACCTCGTAAGCTAGAAGCCAGGAGCCAAGAGCTGGAGACTCACGCCCGATATCTCGGTCTCGACGTCGGCAATCGCCGCATCGGGGTGGCTGTGTCGGACGAGCTGGGGCTGACGGCGCAGCCGGTGCTGACGCTGGAGCGGAGGCGCAGCCCGCGCGAGGACTTGCGCTCGCTGGCCAGGCTGGCGCGGCGGTTTGCCGTGGCGGGCATCGTGGTGGGCAATCCGGTTTACCTCTCCGGCGAGGTGAGCCCGCAGGCGGCCAGGACGCAGGCTTTTGCCGCCGAACTGGGCGGGCTGACCGGCCTGCCGATCCACCTGTGGGATGAGCGGTTGACCACGCGCGAGGCCCATCAAATTCTGTATGAGGCCGGCCACGCCCGCCAGGAGCACCGCCGGGTGGTGGATCAGGTGGCGGCTACGCTGATTTTGCAATCGTTTCTTGAAGCAGGGACTAAGGGACTAGGGACTAGGGACTAGGGACTAAGGGACTAGGGAACAGGGAACAGGGAACAGGGAATAGGGAATAGGGAACAGCCGGTCGTCACCGCTCCAAAAATGGACCGATCCGTTCTCATCGCTCCGCTGACTTGCCGACCCGCTTCTGTTCTGTTCCCTATTCCCTGTTCCCTGCCTTCTCCACCCCCGCGTATAATGAGAGGTCGAGTTCATTTATCTCTCGCGGATGGAGCAACCCCGCTCCCCGCCACGGACCATGGATGCCCGAGCACATTAAAAAGCAACTTCTCGCCGAGATCAAACTTCTTGAGCACGAGCTCTCGCACGAGCTTCCCGCGGAAATCAAGAAGGCCGTGGCCATGGGAGACCTGTCGGAGAACGCCGAGTACCACATGGCGAGGCAGCGGCAGGATTTCGTCAATGCGCGGCTGGGCCAACTGAAGAGGCGCATGGCCGAGCTCTCCCTGGTGAACCTGACCAATATTCCCAGGGACAAGGCCGGCTTCGGCTCCACGGTGGTGGTGTACGACTCGACCAAGGACGAGGAGATTGTCTACCGCCTGGTGACCAGCGAGGAGTCCGACGTTTCCAAGGGGCTGATCTCGACGACCTCGCCGATTGGGCGCGGCCTGGTGGGCAAGCGGGTGGGCGACATTGCGACCATCGTCACGCCCAACGGCAAGCGCGCCCTTGAAGTTCTGAAACTGACCACCATTCACGATGAAGCGGGCGAAGGCGAACAGGAAAACGGAACCGCCGTCGCCGGCACAGAGCAGTAGCAAGGAAGATTGGAATGACCTGGACCAGCGCTTTCGGCCGCGGCTGCGGCTGGCTTCTCGACCACATTGTGCACGGCCTGGCGCTTACCCGTATCTCTCCGAACGTGCTCACCCTCATTGGCCTGGTCATCAATATAGTGGCCGCGTTTCTGTTTGGCCACGCCAACGCCAGCAACTCCGGGCGCATGTTTTTCTATGCAGGGATGGTGATATTTGGCGCCGGCATCTTCGACATGGTGGACGGGCGCGTGGCCCGGCGCAACAATCAGGTCACCGTGTTCGGCTCCTTCTTCGACTCGGTGATCGATCGCTACTCCGACGTGGTGCTGTTTTTCGGCCTGCTGGTCTATTACGGCCGCATCAACCGCTTCTATTATGTTTCGCTGGTGGCCTTCGTCATGGTTACTTCACTGATGGTCAGCTATACGCGCGCCCGCGCCGAGGCGCTGATCGGGCAGTGCAAGGTGGGTTTCATGGAGCGGCCGGAACGAATCGTGTTGGTAATTCTGGGCGCGCTGTTCAACCATTGGGGCGTGATGGCCCCGGTGCTGTGGGTGCTGGCCGTCCTCTCCACCGTCACCGTCGCCCACCGCATCATCTACACCTACTCGAAGACGAAGCACCTGGCGCCGATCAGCTGAGTTGCGGCCCAACCACCACGCAACCTACGGTATGCGCGGCGCTAGCAGTTCACCACCACGGCGGAGCAGCCCTCTTTGACGGGCCTCCATTGCACCAGGAAGCTGGTCAGAGCGGAGGAATCCAGATTGCGCATGGCTTCGAACTCGCCGCCCTTCTGGCTGTAAAGCAGCGTTCCCCTTTCGCTGAGGACGGCCAGCGCAGGCACGCCGCGGAGGAGAGGAATCTGGTATTTCCGGGCGATGTCGAGATTGGCGTCCATGTACCCGATGTTCACGTGGACCAGGACGAAGTTGGCCTCGAGGATGGGCCAGTTTCTGGCGTCGTGGAAGTAGAGGTCCAGCACCTGGCAGTCGCCGCACCAGTTGCCGCCAAAATCGAGCAGGATGCGCTTGTGGGTTGCGGCGGCGGTCTTGAGGGCGGCGGCCAAATCGGCCTTGGCTTGCGACGGATCGGGATAGATGTCGCGGCCGGCGGAGCGGGCGGGGCCGGCGGCAAGGGCCAGGATAGCGGCAAGGGCAAGGAGCTTGACGGTTTTCAACGGCGCAACCCTCCACATCTGCTTTCAGTCTGCCACAAAGATGCGGCGCGGTTCCATTTTCGTGCCACGATGCGGGCGCCCGAGGATTTACTCTGGAGATCGGATGTCAAGCCACAGCGAACTGCGCAAACGTCTGGAGTCGGCGCCCTACCCCGACCTGGGAGCGATGATGGAGGGCTATGCGCAAGCGGCGGCTGAGTTGGGAAAGCGCGAGTTTCGGCAGAAACTGGACTTTACCCCTGAATCGATCGACGGGCTGGACGAAATCCTGGTGCTGGTGGGTGAGAGCCCGGAGCTGGATGTGGACTTCGAGGTGCGGCTTTGGGGCAGCTACCTGGGCGAGATGCTGCGGCGGCGGTATGCGGGGAGCTGGGAGATGACGCAGTACCCCGGCGGGGTGGTGGCGGTTCCGGCTGTGGAGGTGCGGGGTTCGCGTCTGTTTCCGCTGATGAAGGTCTACCGCAGGCTGACCGCGGGCGAAGAGGAAGACCTGCGCGGATTTTTCACCATGGTGACGGAGCGGCTGGGCAGGCCGGCGCAGGTGAACTGACCTGGTGCCGCAAATCCGGCAGGCCTGCCGGAGCGCAGCCAGATTGCCGGCCCTGCGCGGGGATACGACTTTGTGCGACAATAACCACTGAGAATGCGTACCGGTTCAGCGCGGTGCGAGGAGGATGAAATGGGCGATCTACTTCAGCCGTGGCACCTGGTGGTGTTAGGCGTGGTTGCATTCCTGTTGTTCGGCGCCAAGCGGCTGCCGGAGTTGGGCAAGGGTCTGGGCGAGGGCTTAAAGGGCTTCAGGGAAGGCATCAAGGGCGTGACCGATCCTCCTGCTCCTGCGCCGACCGTGCAGCAGAATGTGGCTCCGGCGCCGCCGAGTTCGGCCCCGATCGAACCGAAGTAAGGTTGGCAGCAAGGGCATCCCATGCCTGCTGGGCTCTGGCCGGGTCCCAAGCCGGACTGCAATGGCAGGCTCGGCTGCATGGTTTGAGATTGCAAGGTAATTCGAGAGGCCTGTGCCGATGCGCAGGCCTTTTGTGCGTTCACGGACTGCAGGCCGGCCTAAACGCTGAGAAGCGCTACGGCACCCAGCGCCAGGGCGATGCCTGCCCATTGGCTGCGGGTGGGCCATTCGCGCAGCACCAGCGCGGCCAGCAGGATGGTGCCGGCCGGGTAGAGCGAACAGACCAGCGCGGCCACGTCGAGGCGGCCAAAGCGGGTGGCCTGGAGATAAAAGAGGTTGCCGATGGTGTCCAGCGCTCCGGCCAGGATGCCGAAGAGCCAGAAGCCGCGCCATGGCGCTTTGGGCGGCATCGCCAGGAGAAACAGCAGCAGAGCGACAGCGCCCGCGGCGCGGGCCGAGGTCATGACCCACATCATGCCGCCTCCACTGGCCATTTTGAAGAGAATCAACTGTGTGCCAAACCCGACGCCGGCGAGGGCGCCCAGCAGGAGCGCGGCCGGGGGAGTGGGTATTTCCTTCTTTCCGGGGCCCTTGGCGGCGGGCGCGTGCGTAATGAGCCAGATGGCGGCCAGGCCTATTGCCAATCCCGCGGCGGTAAGGGGGGCGGGCAGGCCGTCGTGAAAGAGCGAAAACAGGACGGGGACCAGGGCGGTGAGCAGGCCGGTGAGGGCCGCGGTCAATCCCATGGCGCCCATGGCCAGGGCGCGATAAAAGACGGCCAGGGCCAGTGAGCCCTCAAAGCCGCCCAGGGCGGCATAGAGGAGAAAATGCGCGCCAGGCACGGCAAGCCGGATTCCCAGGCAGATTGCCAGCAAAACGATCAGGGAGAAGACGTGGCCGGAAGCCACCACCAGCAGGGCGGGAGCGCGGCGCGCGCCCAGGCCGCCCACAAAGTCCGAGCCGCCCCAGGTGGCGGCCGACATCAGTCCCAGGCCAGCCGCGGCTCCTGAGGAATTCATGGGCTACCGGGACATCTGCGCCGAGGGGTAATAGCCGGGCTTGGCGATCACTTCCAGACCGGGCCGGTCGACGCGCACGTCGATCTTGCGGTACTTGCTGTCGTAGACCGACTCGTGGCTGGCGTAGACCAGGGTGTACTGGGTGCGCGCTTCCTCGGCGATCCTGGCGTAGCTTTTCTCAATGCCGTTCAGGTCGCGCTCGGAGTCAAGGAAACCGCCGGTGGCCACTGTGTAGCCGTACAGCCGGTTGTCGTACATGGTGAAGGGCAGGTGAAGGCGGCTCACGTAGCCCTCGCCCCAAAGGGCGGAGGTGCCCACTGCCGTGCCATAGACGGCAATTTCGTTGGTCTGGAGATAGCGCACCACCTCCTTGAAGGTGGCCTTGCTTCCGCTTTCCTTGCCGTCGGAGATGACGTAGATAACGCGGCGGCGGCCTTTGGGGCGGGTGGACAGCTCCTTGGCGGCGGCCAGAATGGCGTCGTTGAGGGTGTGAATCTCCTTGGGGATGGTGATGAACGAGGGGCTGCCGACCGAACGTCCCTGCTGGATGTTGGGGTCAACGCAGTTGCCGTTCTCGCGGATGTTGCAACCTGCCAGCGGGCCGCTGTTGACGGGCACCAGCTCCTCGGTTCCGGTGGCCTTGGTGAGGGCCAGCACGGCGGGCAGACGGGTGCTCTGGGCGCCGGTAAAACCGGTCTTCTCCTGGGCCCCGTTGCTGTAGGCAAAGACCGCTGCCTCGTCATAAGGAGTGAGCGCGCCCTGAATCGCGTCCAGGGAGTCGTTCACCTTGGCCATCACGTCGGCGGTCAGGCTCTGGTCGATGACAAAGGCGATCGAAAGGGGGGCCGAATCCGTGGTGAATTCCTTCAACGGTTCGCGCGTATCGTTCTCGAAGACCTTGAAATCGCGCCAGGTGAGGCCGGGAACCAGCTTCCCCTTGGGATCCTTGACGGTGACCGGAACCTCGACGTAGGTGACGTTCAGCCGGATTAAGGTGCTGGTCGTTTCCACGCCCTCCCCGGGCGCGGGCAACTCAGGAGGGGTGGTTTGGAAGTTGTCCTTGCCCTGAGTGGAGGGCGCCTGGGTGCTGGGCGCCTGCTGGTTGGGAGCAGCCGAGGACGAATTGGGCGCAACCGGCTCATTCCCCATGCCTTTGCCGGGCGTGATGGCGGTGCCGTCCATGCCCGTCAACGGCGGGGGCGGCTGGGGCGCAGGGGCATCGGGAACGGCGGGCTGCTGCTGTTGTTGGGCCACAGCCGCCGGGCTCCAATGGGGGTTGAAACTCAGAAGCGCCGTCAGCGCCATTGCCGTCAAACGAAGCTTCACAGGCATTCTCCATTGGTCAGTTGTCAGTTTTCAGCGGTCGGTTAAAGCCATCCCCGATCGCTCGTGAATCCGCCGCTTCCAGTGGTCAGTTGAGGGCGGTCAGCGGCTACCAACAACTGAGAACTGACAACGGAGGGCTGACAACTGGCGAAAAACCAGCCAGCAAGGCTGCCTTCGTCAGAGTATCAGACGCGCCAGCGGCGCGCAGGTTGCGCGCCAGCAGGGAAAGAGTTCAGGTATGCTTTCTTAGTGGTACAGTTTTCGTCTAATTGACCAGAATGCGCATGCGATGGAGAGTTGCCGCTTTGTTGCTCGGCCTGCCGGGGGTGGTTCCGGCGGCGTGGGGCCAGCTTGCCCCTTCGCCGGACGCGCCGCCAGTGAGCACCGCGCCGGCCCCAGGGCCCGAGGAAGAATCGGTGGCTACCTTCAAGCTCAATGTCAACCTGGTGGACGTGTTCTTCACGGTGAAGGACAAGGGCGGGAATCTGGTTCCCCACCTGACCAAGGACGACTGCACCATTACTGAAGACAAGCAACCGCAAAAGCTGAAGAGCTTTGTGGCTGAGACCCAACAGCCGATTACGCTGGGCATTCTGCTGGACACTTCAGGGAGCCAATACCGAGTGCTGCCGCTGGAGCAGGAGGTGGGAAGCCAGTTTCTGGAACGCGTGCTGAGGCAAAAGGACGAAGCGTTTCTGCTCTCCTTTGATGTGAACGTGGACCTGCTGCAGGACTACACCAACAGCGCCCGGCTGCTTTCGCGGGCCATGAACAAGGCGGAGATCAACACCGCGGGCGGCAATGGAGCGGCGGGGATTCCGGGAGCAGGCGGGGGAACCATTCCCACCATCGGAACACCCAAGGGGACGCTGCTTTACGATGCGGTCGTCCTGGCCTCGAACGAAAAGATGAACCAGGAGACGGGACGCAAGGCGATGATCCTGCTGACCGACGGCGAGGACGAAGGCAGCGTCCACAAGATCAGCGAGGCGATTGCCGCGGCGCAAAAGTCCAACGTCCTGGTCTACACGATTCTGATCGCCGACCGGGACTTCTACGGGGGCTTTGGTTACAGCGGCTATTCGGCCATGAAGAAGTTGACCGAGGAGACCGGCGGCCGGCTGATCGACGTGGGCAACAACGGCAAGAAGCTGGAGGCCGCCTTCCAGCAGATCGAAGACGAATTGCGTACCCAGTATGTGGCCAGCTATACGCCCAGCAACCTCAAGCTGGACGGCACGTTCCGGCACCTCGGGGTGGAATGCCGGGGGGATGGCATGAAGGTGCAGGTGCGCAGGGGCTATTACGCAACGGCGCCGCAAGACTAGGTCTCTGACCGTGTGATTTCGCACATTAGGGTTCACGGTTTCCCACCCTTTCGCCAGAAAAAAGGCGAAAGGATGGGGCACGGAGCTGGTACAAAAACAAGCGGTAAGAGACCTGGCGGAAAGATCGGTTTCAGGTTTGGGTAAGCCGGATAAGTTGTGCAAAAGGTCTGGAGAAAGGGCCGGGTTGTCCTGTTTTCAGACAGTTTGTTACGTTCGACTCATTCGACGGTAATCTGGCGCGCGGAGTTAGTCTTCTCTAATATCGGCACAAGCGGGAAAAACTTGAGGCCGCCCATGAAAGAATCTTCAGCCTCAACAATCCCAGCTCTCAGGAGCCTGCCATGATTACCAATTGCGCCGCCAATGAAGGCTTTGAGATCAGCCCACGGTTTCGCCGGACCATTGAAGAGCGGATCGCCAAGCTGGAGAGGGATGCCGAGTTCGACGAGGCGCAAGTGACCAAAATGGTAGACGGCGACCATATCCGCAGGCAGATGCGGCTGGTGGCCCTGCAGCGGTCAGAGGCTCTGCGCATGAGGCTGTTCCTGGACCGCTCCAGCACGCGCCTTCCCCGGCCACTGATCGCGCTGTGAAAGAAACAGGGATTAGGGAATAGGGAATAGGGAACAGGGAACAGGGAACAGGGAACAGGGAACAGGGAACAGGGAATAGGGAACAGGGAACAGGGAACAGGGAATAGGGAACAGAAAAAGAAGCCCAGTTGTGAAACTCCGCTCCCGGCTCCCATAGAAATAAAATAACGACGCCTTCTGTCTAAAAACTTGGAGCACCGGGCGGGAATTGAACCCGCGTATACAGGTTTTGCAGACCTGCGCGTTAGCCGCTTCGCCACCGGTGCTCGTGAGGGAACAGGGATTAGGGAACAGGGAACAGAGGGCATTCATGCAACCTACGCATCGTAGATTCCCCTTGGAATGCTCGCCGCTGCTCCCAATCTCCGAACTGGCGCAACTGTTCCCTGTTCCCTGTTCCCTGTTCCCTATTCCCTGTTCCCTGTTCCCTCAAGACTAAAAAACCCACCGCGCCTAGTGGCGGGTGGGTCGTCTGGAGATCCTTTGTTTTCGGAATCTAGCCCAGAGAACACGCCCGCGTGGCGCAGCCCTGACAGCAGCAGCACATACAGATTGCGGGAGTGGAGAAACTGGTCATCGAAATCCTTTGCCTGCCGAGTGCTCTGACAGAATTCCACAGAACCGCACAGGGCAGCATAGCCGTAGGCTATAGCGTGAGCGGAGACGTGTCAAGCGATGCCTGGGCAGGGATCGATGGAGCTGGATTATTTCGTGGTGGATGTTTTCACCGCAACGCCGCTGGCCGGCAACCCGCTGGCCGTGGTGATGAACTGCGTGGGTCTGACGGCAGAGCGGATGCAGGCCATTGCGCGCGAGTTCAATCTGTCGGAGACCACGTTTGTGGAGCGGAGAGCGGCGGCGGTGGAACAGGCTGAGGGCGTGCGGGTGCGCATCTTCACTACCCAGGAGGAGCTGAACTTTGCCGGCCATCCTACGCTGGGAACAGCCAGCGTGCTGAAGCTCGACGCGCCCGACACTCTCAAGGGCGGCACGGTAACGCTGAAGCTCAACGTGGGCGCGGTTCCGGTGCGCTTTGCCGGGCAGGGCCTTTTCGGGGAGATGACGCAGCGGGACCCGGAGTTTGGCGCGGAGCTGGATCGCGGCGAGGTGGCGCGGCTGACCGGGCTGGCCGAAGAGGATCTGGACCCCGGGCTGCCGCCGCAGATCGTCTCCACGGGCACGGCATTCGCCATTGTGGTCCTGCGGTCGCATGAGGCATTGGCGGGGCTCAGGGTGAACCGTCAGGAGGCCGCGGCGTGGCTGCCGGCGCGCGGGGCGCGGTGGTTCTATGTGCTGGGGCCAACCGGCGGAGACGCTCCCGCGTGGCGCGCCCGCATGCAGTTTTATGGCGGTGAGGATCCGGCCACGGGATCCGCGGCCGGATGCGCCATCGGCTACCTGGTGCAGCGTGGCGCCGTGGCGGCAGGCCAACGCATCGCTCTGCGCCAGGGGGTGGAGATCGGCAGGCCGAGCGATTTGTATCTTTCTGCTCAGGTGAAATCGGCGAAGGTCAGCGATGTGCGCGTGGCAGGCAGCACTGTTCTTGTGGCAAAAGGACGGCTTTTCCTGCCGTGATGCACATTCTTTCAACAGGTATTCATCATTGCAAGTGACTATATGTGTTAATCCTAGCCATTTTTCCCTTGTTTCATGGGGATTTTCAGAGTGGAATTCGCTTGCTGTTCCCTCTTCCCACGGACCTCGAAGGCTCGTACTGTTGGCTTTCATTGAAGCAGTTTAGCCGGCGCTAAAGCCGGTCTTGCCCTCAGGCATCCTGCCCAAACTGATCGCGAGCGAAGGCTAGTCTCCTGGATATCGAATGCCAGAAGCAGCCCTGCGGGAAAGCCGCGCCCTCCTGGGCCGCCGACACGACCCGCAGGGCCACTCGGGCTGCAAGATCAACCAGCATAGGGCTGCCTGGTCTCCAATCGCTGGACCCCGGCAATCCATCACGCCAGCCAACCGGAAGAGCGGGCAAGGGCGGAGTGTTGCCGAGCGGACGGACAAGCAAACTGAACCATGGAAATTGAACGAAGGAGCTTACACCAGATCATGCGACCGAAGAAAGTGATTCTCTGCGTGGACGACAATGAACAGGAGCTTTCCGTGCTCAAGTTCATGCTGGCAACTAACGGATATCGAGTGGTTTCGGCCTCCGCCGGGCAAGAGGCGATCGGCATATTTGCCGGGACGCAAGTGGACCTGGTTCTGGCGGATTACGGCATGCCGCAGATGAATGGGAGCCAACTGGTGGACAGGCTGAAACAGATCGCGCCGCATATTCCCATGATTCTGCTGGGCGACCCGCAGAGGATGGGCGGCGATATCCACGCGGCCGATGCGCTGCTGGCGAAGAAGAGTTGCTCGGCACAGGAACTGCTGGAACGGATCAAGGTGATGAGCGCGCGCAAGCGCGGACCGCGCAAGGGCACGGTGCGGCTGGCGGCGATGGCGGAGCTGGCGGTGGCTTCGTAATCAGTTGTGAGTAATCGGTTGTCGGTAATCAGTTGTCAGTAGCCGGCTGACAGTGGTCAGGGACCGCGGATTACTGAAACGTGAACATTGCCTGACAGCCGCCGATTCGGCCAACTCCCGAGTAGCCGGCAACTCTTCCGTCAGCGGATTGGAGAGGGAAGACCTGGCCATCGGTTTTCTCTCTTCATGGCGAATGGCCCCAATCGCAACAGCCGCATTCGCAGGCGGTGCGACGGCATCCGCGAACATCCATGTGCCCGGGGCGCCATAGCCCCACGTGCAAATGCACGTAAAACCAGCACGCCCCGGCCCAGGTGTTTTCTTTGCGCCCATGCATGGCGCGTCCCCTCAAAGCTCTTCACACACTCGACCAGGAACATTGCCGTCTGAGCGGCAACTGATACACTTGGCACGCCCTGAGGTTGACGCCATTGCCTGGGTTGAATCGGCTCTGAGCCATAGCAGACAGGAGGTTGTTTATTGTTGCAATCGCATGAGAGAGAGCATGGGGAGCAACGCATCGCAACGAACACGCGTGTCCTGTTCAGATCATGGCTGCTCCTTGTCGGCTGCCTTTGCTTTTGTCCTGCTTCATTCGCGGGCGCATCCGCGGCGAAGGCTGTCATCGTGGCCTATGTCTTTCCGCAAGACAATCCGATTGGCGCGGGCGAGATTGCGGCGCAGAAACTGACGCGCATCAACTATGCCTTCGCCAATATCCAGGGTGGCCGCATCGTCAATGGTTTTGCCAACGACGATCAGAACATGGCCGCGCTGGTGGCGCTGAAGCAGGAAAACCCCTCCCTGACGGTGCTCGTCAGCGTGGGCGGATGGCTGTGGTCGGGCGCATTTTCCGATATGGCGCTGACCAAACAGAGCCGCGGCATCTTCATCGCCAGCGCGGCCGGATTTATGGATCGCCATCAACTCGATGGGTTGGACATCGACTGGGAATATCCGGGGCTGCCCGGCGCCGAAAACCATTTTCGCCCCGAGGACAAGCGGAATTACACGCTGCTGCTGAAAGAACTGCGCATGCGCTTCGACCAGTTGGAAAAGAAGCTTCACCGGCGGCTCTATATCACCATTGCTGTCGGCGCTTCGTCCGAGTTTCTCGCGCATACCGAGATGGACAAGGTGCAGAAGTATGTGGATACGGTGAACCTGATGGCGTACGACTACTACGAGCCTTCCTCCGATGCAGTTACCGGCCACCACGCGCCCCTGTTCACCAATCCATCCGACCCGAAGAAGATATCGGCAGACAATTCCGTTCAGGAATATGAGCGGGCCGGTGTTCCCGCCGCGAAAATCGTGCTCGGCGTTCCCTTTTATGGGCATGCATGGGGCGAGGTGCCCGACACCGACCATGGTTTGTTTCAGCCGGGGAAAGAGGTTCCGCATGCCTACGCGCAGTATGGCGATTCGCCGGAGGCGATGCTGAAAAACGGATTCATCCGCTACTGGGACCCCATCGCTTCGGTGCCTTACCTTTACAACCCGGAGAAAAAGATCTTCGTATCGTATGAAGATCCGGAGTCGCTGGCGTTGAAATGCAAATACGTGCTCGATCGCAAACTCCGGGGCGTCATGTTCTGGGACTATGAGGGCGATGCCACCGGGGCGCTGCTCGATGCAATCAATGCCGGGCTCCACAGCAACCCAAACATGCAAGGCGCGAGCAAATGACCACAACTGCACCATCGCCATCCATTGGTATCGCAGGGCAGGCGGTCACAACACGGCTGGCCTCCATCGATATCTTCCGCGGCCTCACCATGACGGTGATGATCTTCGTCAACGAACTGGGAGAGGTCAAGGGCTTGCCCTGGTGGAATTACCACATGAAGGCCGATGTCGATGCCATGACCTACGTCGATATGGTCTTCCCTTTCTTCCTGTTCGCCGTCGGCCTGTCGATGCCGCTTGCCATCCGGCAGCGGCTGAAGAAGAACCCGTCCAGGCCTGCGCTCTGGCTGCACGTCGCGCTTCGAACCGCCAGCCTCATGGTGCTCGGACTTATCCTGGCCAATGCCGAAGACGGCGATGCTTCGCGCATGGGCATCAGCCCCTTTGTGTGGGGGATTGTTGCCCTGACCGGCGCGGCGCTCTTCCTGAATGCATATGGCGAATCCAGGCGCTATGCCGCGCTGCACCGCTGGCTGCGCATCATTGGCCTTCTCCTGGTCATTGCGATGTTCGCAATTTTCCGCCAGAGCGCGCATCCTGGACACGCCTCCTGGATCGATATCTCCTACCCGGAGATTCTGGGCCTGATTGGCTACACCTACCTGGCCGTGGCCATTCTTTACATTCCAACGCGCCGCTGGCTCTGGGCGCCGCTGGCGTGGTTTGTGGCGATGATGGCGCTGAATGCCCTCACGGCGGCGAAGTGGTTTACCGTTACCGAACGCTTCCCGTACTATATCTGGCCGTTCAGTAACGGAGCCATGGCCGGAATTACCCTGGCCGGCATCGTTACTTCCGTCATCTTTCTCGGCGATCACCGCTGGCGGACGCTCGGCCAGAAGATACTTCTCGGGCTGGCGTTCGGCTTCTCGGCGCTGGCGGCGGGATGGCTGCTCACCCCGCTCGGCATTTCCAAGATCAGAGCTACGCCCACCTGGAGCCTCTATAGTATTGGCGCGGCGGTTCTGGCGTTCACCGCGCTTTATTGGATCTGCGACGTAAAAAAACGGACCGCATGGGCCTTTTTTGCCCGTCCCGCGGGCTCCAATACATTGACAACCTATTTGCTGCCGGACTTCTGGTATTACATCCTTGCGGCGGGGGGCATCCGGTACTTCGACACGCACCTCAATTTCTCCTGGCCGGGAGCTGTAAGGTGCGCTGTATTCACGGCGTTCATTCTGGCCGTTGCCGCACTCCTGACGCGGTGGAGGGTCCGATTGCAGCTCTAACAGGCAGTGGCCGGCATGAGTACGGGGCATATGGCAAACTTGACACGGAGGGAAATGCGATGAAATCCGCAAAGCTGTTGCTGCTGGCCGGCGATTTTGTTGAGGACTACGAGATCATGGTTCCGTTTCAGGCGTTGCAAATGGTGGGCCACACCGTCCATGCGGTCTGTCCGGGCAAGAAAAAAGGCGAGCAGGTGCGCACGGCCATCCACGACTTTGAAGGCGACCAGACCTACTCGGAGAAGCGCGGCCACAACTTCACGCTGAACGCGACCTTCGACGAGATCGATCCCGCGGATTATGACGCGCTGGTGGTTCCCGGAGGCCGCGCGCCGGAGTATCTGCGGCTCAACGCCCGGGTACTGGAAATGGTTCGATCCTTTGACCAGGCGGACAAGCCGATTGCCGCCCTCTGCCACGGGCCTCAACTGCTGGCTGCGGCGGGCATACTGAAAGGCCGCAAACTGAACGCCTATCCGGCTTGCGCGCCGGAGGTGGAGTTGGCCGGGGGAACCTTTGTCCCGGTGGACTTTTTCGACGCGGTGGTGGATGGAAAGCTGGTCACCGGTCCGGCGTGGACGGCCCATCCGGCCTGGCTGGCGCGGTTCCTTCAGGTGCTGGAAGCTCATCTTGCGGCCCCGGCTGCCTGAAAGCCGCCAAGATCCCGGCGTACCGCAGGTCCGATCCGTTGGGTGCGCCGGTTGCGTTGCGGCGCGGCCGGGCGGCCTGCGTAAAAGGGCGAATTCGGTGGCGGCGTCACTCTAGACCGATCGCCGCTTCCGGGCCCTGAATCCTGGAATTGACCAAGGTGTTCCATCCGCTGACGATTTCATTGTTCCCCTTTGGGACACGGGTTCTTCGGCCGGCAACAGTCTGCGCTTGACGACTCTACGCGAGAGTGCGCATACTCGCCACTTGGGCCAAGCTGGAGCGTTTTTCCCCGCGCCGGCGGGAGTTGGCTTTTTATGGATACCGTTGTGCTTCGTCTTCTTTTTGTGGCCCTTCTTGCCGGGGTCTGTTATTTCCTTCATCCCTTCGGCTTGACAGGATGGGTGAGTGCGGGCGCGGGCGCCGCGGCGGCCGGCGCGGTGATTGTGTTTGAGCTGCGGGTGCGGGCGTTGACGCTGCGGCGGCTGATCGGCGCGGTGGCGGGCAGCGTGCTGGGCATCTTTGGGGCGGCGCTTTTCTGCCTGGTGCTGCGCTCGGCGCCATTGAGCGGGGCCAATTCGGCGGCGTTGCAGATTTTTGTGCTGCTGCTGATGACCTATGTAGGGCTGCTGGTGGGGGCCAGCAAGGGCGACCTGCTGAACCCGGCGGCGCTGGGTACGGTATTCAGCGCCGAACGGCCTTCGCGCAAGAGCGCCAAGGTGCTGGACACCAGCGTGATCATCGACGGACGGATCGCCGATATTGCCGAGGCGGGGTTCATCGACGGCATGATGGTGGTGCCGGAGTTTGTGCTGCGGGAGCTGCAGATTGTGGCCGACTCGACCGATGGATCCAAGCGGCAGCGGGGACGGCGCGGGCTGGATATGCTGCAGCGGATGCAGTCGAACACCAACATCCAGGTGCAGATCGTCCCCGACGACTTTCCGTCGATCCGCGAGGTGGACCTGAAGCTGCTGGAGCTGGCCAAGAAGTGGGAGGCCAAGGTGGTGACCAACGACTTCAACCTGAACAAGGTGGCCCACCTGCACCACGTGGAAGTGCTGAACATCAACGACCTGGCCAACGCGCTGAAGCCGGTGGTGCTGCCCGGCGAAAAGATGAGTGTGCTCATCCTGAAGGAAGGCAAGGAGTACAACCAGGGGGTGGGCTACCTGGACGACGGGACCATGGTGGTGGTGGACCACGCGCGGAAGCTGATCGGCAAGTCAGTGGAGATTGCAGTAACCAGCGTGCTGCAGACGGCGAGCGGGAAGATGATCTTCGGCAAGCTGGACGAGAACGGGAGGAGCGGGGAGGCGGGGCGGCCGGGACCGGTGGAGGTTGCGCATTGAGGTTCTTGTTTCCCACCGCAAAGAACGCGTCAAGGAGGGGGCGCCCGGATTTGTGGGCGGGGAAGCGGCGGGAAAAGCCGCGGGCTTTCAAAACAGGTTGATGGCGGGATTTCACGGACTTGCGCAGCAGTTCCCTATGGCAGTTTCAGGGTTGCTGTAATGGGGACCCATGCATTCAACTGGCTTTTTCCCCAAGAAAACGCCACACTGCTCAAACTCCGCTACAGCATGTTAATCCTGAAATTGCTCTAGACGGTTGCCTTGGTGGCCCCGATGGATATGCCTCCGTCTACCAAAAGTGTTTGCCCGGTGATGTAGCGGCTTGACTCCGAGGCGAGAAAGACAATGGCCCCGTCGAGATCGTCGGGCAGGCCGGGCCGCTTGACGGGAATGCGGTCGCAGATGTATTCGACCCAGGCCGCGTTTTCATACAGGACCCGATTCTGCTGCGTCCTGAACCAACCCGGCGCAAGACAATTCACGGTGATTCCAGCGCTGCCCCAATCATCGGCAAGGCTCATGGTGAGTTGGCGTATGCCGCCCCGGCTGGCGCCGTAGGGTCCCAGACCCGCGTATCCCGCGACGCTGGTAACTGACCCAATATTGATGATTCGGCCATAGCCGCGGCGGATCATGCCTCGGGCCGCCGCCTGGGCGACAAAGAATGAACCGCGCAGGTTGGTTTCCAGAATTGTGTTCCAGTCGTCCCAGGTGACGTCGAGCGCGGGTTTGCGAATGTTGCAGCCGGCGTTGTTGACCAGGATATCGATCTTGCCGAAGTGGTCTTCTATGGCCGCGACGGCGTGCTGGATGCTGGAGTAGTCGCGCACATCGAGCTCCGCGGAGAAGCATTGGCGGCCCAGGGCCTGAATCTCACCGGCGAAAGCGGAGAGCGTGTTCTTGTCGCGGCTGGTGATGGCAATGTCAGCGCCGGCGCGGGCCAGTGCGCGAGCAAAATATTGCCCCAGTCCCCGGCTGGCGCCGGTTACCAGCGCGACCTTTCCGGATAAGTCAAACAGCGAGTCGGTCATCGGCTTTGTCCTCTGGGTTGTGTCCTCATGGCTGAAGGACAACTTTGAGAAGGCCGGGTTCGCGCTCGTACAACCGGCGAAACCATGAGGCGCCATCCTCGAGCGGAGCCACGGCGGAAAGGAGCGGCTCCACGCGAATGGCGCCGCGGGAGATCAACGAGATACAGGCAGGATACTCTCCCGACGAGGCACAGGAGCCTTGCAGGCGAATCTGGCGTGTGACTGCCGATTGCAGACCTAGCTCAACGGTCGGTGCAACGTTGCCAACCAGAGTCACGGCGCCGCCTTTTCTGACGCTGTCAAGAGCCAGCTTGACGGGAATGGTAGAGCCGACGCACTCCAGCGCCACGTCCGCGCCGCGTCCCATGGTTTGTTCGAGGATGTGAGCAATGACGTCGGCATTGCGGGAGTTGAATGTCTCTGTGGCGCCTAAACCGCGCGCCAGCGCCAGCCGGGTGTCATCCAAATCGACCACAAAGACACGGCCCGCGCCCGCCTGGCGCACGGCCTGCAAGACCAGCAGGCCAATCATGCCGGCGCCGACGACGACGGCTGTATCGTCCAAAGCAATGGGGGTGAGCGATACGGCATGAACGGCCACGGAGACAGCTTCAATGAGCGCGGCGTGGGAGTAGGTCATGTTATCGGGCAAAGGATAGGCGATGCGCGCAGGCACGGCAACAAACTCGGCAAATGCGCCCATGCGCCGGAAGGCAGGCGTAGAAACCCCAATCACCTCGCGGTTATCGCAGAGATTGATCTGGCCCCTCAGGCAGAAAAAGCATTTGCCGCAGTAGACCGTCGAATCGAAGGTGACGCGGTCGCCGGCGCGATAGTTCTCGACTGCGCTGCCCACCGCTTCAACAATCCCGGAAGCCTCGTGCCCCATGACGACAGGAGGCAGCCGCCGGCCCGTGCTGCCATCGTATCCGTGGACGTCGCTTCCGCAAATGCCACAAGCCTTGATGCGTATCAGCAACTCGTCTTGAGCGGGCCGCGGCGCAGGCATGTCCACTATGTCGAGCTGCTTATACGCGGAAAGCAAGAGCGCTTTCATCCGACCTCCTTGTTCCTGGGAAGGATATGCGTTCGGCCAGGGCCGAATGGCCGCAACCTCCATTTTCATTGCACGCGGCAGAACGGCTGCGCGCGCGACAGATCATGATATCGCTTCAGAGAGCCCCCGATGGGCGGACATGGGCTCAATCCTGCCGAGCAGGAATATGTATGCGGCGATCCCCACGGCAAGATAGATCGCCGGCACGCCGAAGGCCCACGCGTAGGATTGCCGGGCGGTGACCAGATATCCCGTAACGATGGGCGCCGCGATGCCCGACAGCTGATTGGAAAAATTGACAATGCCGCCCACCTTGCCGACATTGTTTCTGGCCGCAATGAGCGACGGAATCGACCAGCCCACCGGCGATGCCGCGGAAAGGCCGCCGATGGATATGCTGATCCAGATGAGAGCCTGCGGCGCACTATGCGCGTTGGCCGCGCCCAGAATTCCAAGCCCGCAAGCGGTGCCGCCAATGAGTATGAATCCGCGCACCCGGCTTGCATCCCAACCGCGCCGAATCAGCGAATCCACCAGCCAGCCGCCCACCAGAATGTCGGTGAGGGTGGCAAAAAGCCAGGGGAAACTGGTGTAAAGAAACGAATGGAGAAGGTCGATGTGGAGCGCAAAGGAGAGATAACTCGGCAGCCAGGTCAGCAATAGATAAAACACGTAGTTATATGAACCCATGCCGATAGCCAGCCCGATCACCTTGCGCCGCGCCAGGAGATAGCCGAGCGAGGCCGGCTGCGCGAGCATGTTTTCCCGCGCGCCGGGAGCGATGGCCTGTTCTCTTATGTACTCCCGCTCCCCATGGCTCAATTGCGCGTCCTCTTCCGGATCGCGATAAATCCGCCAGAAGAGCAGGAAGTAAAAGAAGCTGACCACGCCGGTGAGGGCGAAGCTCCACCGCCAGCCGATCTGGAGCAGAACAATGCCGATAAGCGGAACGCCGATGGCGGAAGCGAATTTGGCCGCGGCGTCGAAGATGGATGTGGGGAGGCTGCGTTCCTTTTGAGGAAACCAGTAGCCGATTGCCTTGGCATTGGCAGGAAAAGTGGGCGCTTCGCCGACGCCCAAAACAAATCGGGCCGCAAACAACCCGCCCAGACTCGATGAAACTGCCGCGCCGAAAGAAGCGATGCTCCAAATAAAAGTGCTGATTCGTCCAATGCGGCGGACGCCGAATTTATCGAGCAGCACGCCGATCGGCAATTGGCACAACATGTATGTCCAGTTGTATGCGCCGGACAGATAGCCGAAGGCAATGTTTGAAATCCCGAATGCGGCGTAGAGCGATGCGTGCGAAACGGAAAGGTTTACCCGGTCGAAGTAGTTGACCAGGACGCCGAGGCCCAGCAACCATGCGATTCGCCAGCGGCGCCCAGGCGGCCTGGTCCGATTGCGGAGTTTCGAGTTTGTCAACTATTGCCTTTCTGCGGAGGTTCTTCTCTGCTCGGAATCCGCCCGGCAATCTTCAAGCGTTTGCTGACCGATTCCTCAGTATTTTTGCACCCTGGGATCGATTTCGTCGCTCCAGGCGAGGATGCCGCCGGCGAGGTTGACGACTTTGGGGTAACCGGATTGCTTGAGGAACTCGGCGATGCGCTGCCGAAACGATGGTTGCGGAATCAGGCGGCTTTGACGGCGATGCGGGCGGAACGGGAACCGGGCCTGGGTTTGACGAGGATTTCCACGTTCTGTCCGAGTGCCGCGAGAAAGTGCATGAGGCGCTCGACGGAGAAGCCCTCCAGCTTGTAATTCAGGAGCGCAGAGGCCTTCGGCTGGTTGATGCCAGGCGCGGCGGCGACCTCGGCCTGGGTGAGCCGTTGCCGTTCGACAATCCGGTTGAGGGTGGTACAAAGCCGGGCCTTGGTGTGGAGTTCGGGCGCATCGGGCAGGCCCGGATCGGCAAACACGTTGCCGCTGCCGCGGATCACCTGATCTGTTGCGCTCTTAGCCATTTCTCTCTTCGCAGGTCAACTACTCGTAGCAGCGCCAAACCTCTTCGAGATCGAGGACGAACCCCTCGACCGGGCCGGAGCCGGCTACGCGGCTTCCTGTCTCGATGCGTGGCGCGGCGTCCGGCTCGTAGATGTGAACCACTTTTGCGTAAGGGTCTACCAGCCAGCCGAGTTCGACGCCGTTGGCAATCCACGCTTCCATCTTCTTCGCCGCCTCCGCGGGGCTGTCGCTGAGCGACAAGAGCTCAATCACAAAGGCCGGCGCGAGGCGCAGAAAATGGGCCAGATCGTCGCGCTTGAGTCCTGTCAATTGCTCGGCGGTCACATAAGCGGCATCCGGGTTGAGACTTGAGCCGTCGGGCAGAAAGAAGCCCGCGCAGGAGTCGTAGACGCGGCCGCGCCGATGCTGAATCCACCAATTGCGCAACTGGCGGTTGATCTCACTATTGCCGTCGCTGGTCATGGCTCCCGCGGGGGCGTTCACGATGATCGTTCCTTCCCTGGTCCGTTCGACAGAACCAAACTCGCAGCTCTCGCACAGGCGCTCGAACTCCTCATCGCTCAGAGGAGGATGCAGGACGATGCTGCGCGGGGGCAGTGCCGGGATTTCGAGGAATGCGCTCATGCCGCTGGCGGCTCCGGTCCGTGTCAGTATTTTTGCACAGATGGATCGATTTCGTTGCTCCAGGCCAGGATGCCGCCGGCGAGGTTGACGACTTTGGGGTAACCGGCCTGCTTGAGGAACTCGGCGATGCGCTGCGAGCGGGCGCCCGAGCGGCACTGGACGATGATTTCGCGGTTGCGGTCGATTTCGGCCAGGCGCTTGGGGACGTCGTTCTGGGGGATCAGCTTTCCGCCTATCTGGGCGATCTGGTACTCGTAGGGCTCGCGAACGTCGAGGATGAAGACATCTTCGCCGGCGTCGATGCGGCGCTTGAGTTCTTTCACGGTGAGCTGGGGGATTCCGTTCTTCACGATCATTCCTTCACTGGTTTCCGGGGTGGGTTCGGGCAGGATGCCGCAGAACTGCTGGTAGTCGATGAGTTCGGTGACGGTGGGGTGTTGGCCGCAGACCGGACACTCGGGGTTCTTGCGCAGCTTGAGCTCGCGGAAACGCATGTTGAGGGCATCGACCAGGAGCAGGCGGCCGATGAGGGATTGGCCCTTGCCGAGGATGAGCTTGATGGCTTCAGTGGCCTGGATGACGCCGACCAGGCCGGGAAGAACGCCGAGGACTCCGCCTTCGGCGCAACTGGGGACCAGACCGGGCGGCGGCGGCTCGGGATAGAGGCAGCGGTAACACGGGCCCTGCTCGGTGGCGAAGACGCTGGCCTGGCCTTCAAAACGGAAGATGGAGCCGTAGACGTTGGGCTTGCCGAGCAGGACGCAGGCGTCGTTGACCAGGTAGCGGGTGGGGAAGTTGTCGGTGCCGTCGGCGACGATGTCGTAGTCCTTGAGGATTTCAAGGGCGTTGGCGCTCGAGAGCATGGTCTCGTGCTTGACGATGTGGACCGAGGGGTTGAGGGCGGTGAGCTTTTCCTCGGCGGAGTCGAGCTTCTTGCGGCCGATGTCTTTGGTGGAGTGGATGATCTGGCGCTGGAGGTTGCTGGAGTCGACGACGTCGAAGTCGACCAGGCCGAGGGTGCCGATGCCGGCCGCGGTGAGATAAAAGGCGAGGGGCGAGCCCAGGCCGCCGGTGCCGACACAGAGGACGCGGGCGGCCTTGAGGCGGCGCTGGCCCTCCATGCCCACTTCGGGGAGGATAAGGTGGCGCGAGTAGCGGGAGAGGTCGTCGGTCGAGAGTTCGGGAAGCTCGGCAGGGGAAGCGATGGTTGGCATGGGTTCCAGGTTCTCCGGGTCAACGTTTCGGGTTGATGCAGTTCCGGTTGCTGAAGAGGCTGAGCACCGAAGCAGTTTGCCGCGGCGGAGCCGGATGGGCAGTCACGGCTAGTTCCCTCCGGCGATGGAGGGGATGATGGAGAGCGTGTCAGCGGCGGTGACGGCGGTGGCCTCCTTGGCGGGGAGGTAGCGCACGTCTTCGTCGTTCAGATACAGGTTAACAAAAGCGCGCAGTTTGCCTTCAGGAGTGAAGAGGTGTTTGCGGAGATCGGGATGGGCCTGGGTGAGGGCTTCGAGGGCGCCGGCGACGGTGGGCGCGTCGAGTTCTACGGCATCCTGGCTGCCGGCGTAAAGGCGCAAGGGAGTGGGGATGAAGATGGTCATGCGGAGCGCTTCTCTCCTCAAATGATTCGATTCGGTGGGGGCGGGATTCGATGCGGTAAGAGCAAAATGCAAGAACAACCGCAGGTCCTTCGACTTCGCTGCGCTCGGCTCAGGATGACAGCTTTGCGGTGGTCCAACCCGTTTGAATGACGGGCGTTCAGGTTGGATCGGGTGTGCCGGGTTGGTCTTCTACGAGGATGGTTTCCTGGTCGAAGCGCTTGTCTTCCTCGGTGGCGCCGGCCAGCAGGAAGGAGTTGGTGACGGTGGCTTTGCCCTGGGCGACGGCGGTGATGACGTAGGAACAGCCCAGCCAGTGGGCCTCGGCAAAGTCGGTGGCGGACCACTGGGCGGGGTGGTCGGGGTGGGAGTGATAAAAGCCGGCGATGTCGAGGCCCTGGCGGCGGGCGTCGCGCTCGATTTTGACCAGCTCTACGGGGGCGATCTGGTAGCGGTTGTGGGCAGAGTCGGTGCGGGTGTTTCCGGCGCGGACGGCGGCTTCGACCTTCCAAACGCCGGGCTGGCCGGCGGCTGCGTTTGCGGGGGAAAACCGGCCGAGCAGGACGCCGCAGCACTCGTGGGGCCAGGTCTGTTCGCCGTGGGCGCGGAGGTCGTCGTAGACCGTACGGGTGAGGTGGAGAACGCTCATGCTTCCTCCCGGAGGCGCTGGGGCAAGGAGGAGCCGGGTTGCGTGTGTGTGCGGTTGATTTCCATGGAGAATTGCGGCCGGCGCTCCGGTTATGCGAGATTTGGGTCAGCGAGGTTGGAGCGGGGAGAAGGTTCCGCCCATTTCTATTTCAACATCCTCGCAGACTGGAAAGCGACCATGAGGGAAAAATCCCGCAATCCGAACTTCGATCAGACGCTCGAGATTTTGCGCGCCCATTGGTTTGATGTAGCACCCTTTGCCGGAGTCGCAGGAGCTGTTTTGGTGAGCAAGCATGGGGCCGGGGCGGTGCTGGTTCCGAGCACAGACGCGGCGGGTGTGCCGGCGGCGTTTGCGGAGCGACCGGGAGCGCTGTTTGGCGGGGAAGTGTCGCGGTTGGTGGACCGAGGGTACCAGAAGTTCATTAAGACTTCACAATTTGAGATGCCTGCATCGGCGAGCCAATTGCAAGGGATTCATCTATTCAGCGAGGAGCTGAAGCAACTGATTGGGGCGATCAGCCTTTACAACGAGGGGCTGGGCACGACGAGCGACGTGTATGAATACGATCGGTTGCAGGGCCGGGAGGCCGAGGAACCTGCGCCCGCGGTTCCCTGGGAGCCGGCCGGGGGGCACTGACCGATCTTTAAAATCCGGCGGAGCGGGGCATGGAAAAGGAAGCAAAGGCGGAAGGGATGGCCGTGCCGGAGATGGAACGCCGGAGGATGGCCCGTTTTGTGGTGGACGAGGAAGCCATGCTGCTGCTGGCGGATCAAGGCTCCTGCATGGGTTGCCGCATCGTTGAACTGAGCATGGATGGGTGCCGGCTGAGCACCAGGGGACGGTTGCCGGCCGGCAAGCAGGTGCGCGTAGAGGTTACTTTCCGAGTGCGGGGAGTGGCCTTCTGGTGCAGCGGGGTGACGGAATGGACCGATGGCGCGGGTTGGCTCGGCGTTCGCTTTGTGGACCTTCTGGACCGCTACCGGGACGAGTTGCTGGAGGTGCTCGGCGAACTGGAAATGGACCTCGCCGCCAAGGACGCAAATCAGGCTGAAGAGAAACCTGCCGCGGAATGGTCAGGGCAAGAGAGATGGGGGCGGGCACAGGGCGCAGAGAGGCTTGCTGAAGGGAGACAGGCTGCCGAGGAACGAGCCGCGGGGCAACCTGCCGGGGAACAGGCCGAAGGGCAGGCCGGGATCGATGCGGTGGCGGAACGGCCCAAGCCCGCGGCCGGCGGGGGGCCCGCGCGGCCAGCCAACCCTGAACGGCGGGCGCAGGCGCGGCACGAGGTGGATACCTCAGCCATCATTCATCTCGTCAACGTGGGGTCCAGGCTGAGCGGGCGGATTCTCGATCTGAGCCTGGGCGGCTGCCGCATCCGCGCCGACGAGCGCTTTCAGGTGGGCATCTATACGCGGGTGGAGACGGAGTTTCGCCTGGGAGGGCTGCTGTTCCGGCTGGGCGGCGTGATCCAGGCGATCCACGACCGGCGCCTTGTGGGCATCCGCTTCCTGGATGTGAGCGCGCGCAAGCGAGAGCAGTTGGAGCAACTGATCGGGGAGATCGCGGAGGCGCACACGGAGGCGAGCGGCGCAGAGCCGTGAGGTTCAGGCGAGGATGCGTTTGAGGGCGAGGGCCTGAGAACGCCGCTCAGGCCCCGGATGTTTCACAAGCCGCGGCGTCCGCTTATCAGGTTGAAGATCAGGACGATGACGGCAATCACGATGAGGATGTGGATCAAGCCGCCGCCGATATGGAGGGTGAAGCCGAGCAGCCAGAGAACCAGAAGGACTACAAAAATTGTCCAGAGCATTAGGAATTCCTCCGCGTAGTGGCCGCCCGGAATTGAAGGGTCATTTCCGGGCGTCCACGGCAATCTAAAACTGACAGCTAGTTGGAAGCAACCGCCTGGGCCTTAGCGTTCCTGACTGCGTCGAGGAACGATTGTGCGGAGGCCGGGACCGCCTCTTCGCCGCGCAGGATGTGGCGAGTGGAGACGTCGTGCCCGTAGATGGCTTCAGTGGAATCGTCGTCGCGGCGAATGGCAGCGCCGGTCAGCGTGAGTCCGGCAAAGGCGCCCCTGGCGCGCGAGTAGGTGAGGACCTCGGTTTCCAGCTTCCAATCGGTATCGGCGGAAGCGTGGCGGCCAACTGGTCCGGCTGCAGCGGAGGCATCCCCGCCCAGCTGAAAGTTGCTGTTGATCAAATGCTCCATCCCGGTGTCGTTCTGGATGATCATGACCAGATCAACGCCTTCGATGCCGATCTGCAATCCCCAGCTTCCGCCGGTAATGGTAAAGAACGCAGGCGCGCTCCAACCGTTTGCGGTGCGGCAGGTGGCGACGCCTCTGCCATTCTCCGCGCCAAAGACAAAGCCGCCCTTAAGCAGGTGGGGTACAACGGCAATGCACTTTGCATGTTCCAGAACTTCTTCCGGAACGCCTTTATCCGGCGCGGACATGATCTCATGGAGTACTGCTCCCGCATGATCCAAGCGGTTTTCTGTTTGTTCGCGATTACTTCCCGCCCAGCCGATGCTCGTCAAACTGAGTACTGCCACGAATGTCATAAGTTTCTTCATTCATTTCACCTTTTTTTTCTACCTATGCGTGGCGTCTGTTGTTTTACGCGTATTCGGCGCACACAAGGTATTTCTCACTTTAGATGGATTGTCCGGCGAGGTCTGAGCAATAGGGCTCTCTCTGGCATCCAGCCGGGTTGCCGGAAGCGGCATTTGCCGGGTTGAGGACTTCCCCTGGGGCTCAACGGGGCATGAAAACGTGAGCAACGGCAGAGGGATTTCTCAAAGAACTAATTCGCAGCATGGGCCTGCACTTTTGCCCCTCTGACCGCGTCGAGGAACGGTTGTGCCGAGGCAGGTGCAGGGACTTCGCCCGCCAGAACGCTGTGTGTGGTGACGTCCTTTCCGTAGAAGGCATTCATGGAATCGTCGTCGCGGCGAACATCGGCCCCGGTCAGAGTGAGTCCGGCAAAGGCGCCTTTGGCCCGCGAGTAGGTGAGGATCTCGGTAGTCAGCTTCCAGTCAGTATCGGCAGTGGCATGGCGTCCAACCGGTCCGGCTGCCGCAGAGGCGTCCGCTCCCAGCTGGAACTTGGCGGAGATCAACCGCTGCATTCCCTTGTCGCCCTGGAAAATCATGACCAGATCCACGCCTTCGACGCCGATCTGCAATCCCCAACTGCCGCCGGTAATGACAAAGAACTCCGGCGCGCTCCATCCGTTTGCGGTCCGGCACGTGGCCAGGCCTTTGCCATTCTCCGCGCCAAACACAAAGCCGCCCTTGATCATGTGGGGCACTACGGCTATGCACTTTGCGTGATCCAGTACTTCTTCCGGAACGCCTTTATCCGGCGCGGCCATGATCTCGTGCAGCACTGTGGCGGCATTATCCACCCGGTTCTGCACTTCTTCGCGAGTCTCCGCCCAGGCGGCGCTAGCCACGCCCAGGCTGAATAATGCCACTAACGTCACAAGTTTCTTCATGCATCTCACCTTTTTCTACCCATGCGCAGCGTCACTTGCTTTACGCGCATTTGAGGCGCACAAGGTAGCTCTCACGTTAACGGCGTTGGCCGATGTGATCTGAGCAATAGCGCTCATTTTTGCATTCTGCCGAGTTGCCGGAAGAAGTTTTTGCCAGGCCGGGGATTTCCCCGGGCTAGACGGGGTATGGGAAGAAGGAGGAACGGCGGAGGGACTTTCAGCAATTCGCGGTCTCCCGGCGGCCAAAGCCGCTTGCGTATTTGGTCCTCCCACGGCACGGATTCTGTCGGAGTTGAAATCCCGGCCTGGCGGCCGTGCCGTTTCAAAGCAACCAGATTTTCCGCTCCGGGGGCTTGAAATATTTCTGAAAAAGTGAGCAAAATTGAACAGATTGCCTACCCCTAGGGTGGGATTCTCAGCTACAGTGCTGCAAAGAGTATGCAGCCGGGCAGAATGACATGGATGCTCAATGGAATGAGGAGCATCCGACAAATCAGGACTCCGATTCCCCAGCGATGATCTTTTGCTCGTCATTGCACTTTCTTTCTTTTGTTAACCCGATGGGGATGCGGTTGCGCGCCCTCCAACAGTTGCATTTGCAGAGGCTGGAGCCGGGCGGAGGTCCTTTCAGATGGTTGATCTTTCAAGGCCAAACTTCAATGTCGAGACGTTCCTGGGCAGCGCCGGGCTGGGGCGAAGAATGGTCCAACTGGCGCCCAAGGAGACTTTCTTTTCGCAGGGAGACCCGGCCGATTCCGTCTTCTATCTGCAAAAGGGGCGCGCGAAGGTCACGGTGGTTTCGCAAGCCGGCAAGGAAGCCACGATTACGCTGGTTGCGCCAGGGGAGTTTGTGGGGGAGGGGGCGCTGGCGGCTGTGTCTGGGCTGCGCTTGTCCACGGCGACGGCCATTACCGCCTGCACCGCGCTGAAAATCGGGCGGGATGAGATGATCCGCGTGATGCACGAGGAACATGCGTTCAGTGACCTGTTTCTGAAGTTTCTTCTGGAGCGGAGCATGCGCGTTCAGGCGGATCTGGTGGATCAGCTTTTCAATTCCAGCGAAAAGCGCCTGGCGAGGATTCTGCTTTTGATGGCGGAGTTTGGCCAGCCGGGCGAACCGGCGCAGTTCCTTCCCAAGATCTCGCAGGAGACGCTGGCGGAGATGATCGGGACGACACGGTCGCGCGTGAGCTTCTTCATGAACCGCTTCCGCAAGCTCGGATTTATCGAATACAACGGGCGCATCCGGGTTCACAAGTCGCTGCTGAACGTGGTTCTGCACGATCAGATGCCGGACGACAACGCCGGAAGGCCGGCGCTTGAGGGCGTTTGAGGGAAGCCGGCCGAAGCCGGCCAACGGCCTTCGGCAGTCATGGTCGAAATTGAACAGCGTGGCGATCGGTTGAATGGGATACTCACTCCAATTCCCTAAGTGCGGTTCCAGGTGGAGTGAGAGATGCCCGATACCAGAGAAAAACTTCTCATAGTAGACGATGAGCCTTCCATTCGAATGTTGTTGTCGTCCGTGCTCGCGGAGATTGGGTATCGTGTGCGCACGGCCGAGGACGGGTTCTCCGCGCTGATTGAGATGCGGAAGGAAATCCCCGACATTCTTCTTTCCGACCTGAACATGCCGGGCATGTCGGGATTCGAGTTGCTCGCGGTGGTGCGGCGCCGGTTTCCGTCGATCCAGACGGTGGCCATGAGCGGCGCGTTTCATGGCGACGAAGTGCCTTCCGGCGTGGCCGCGGACGCCTTCTATCAAAAGGGCAGCAGCATGGGCTCGTTGTTGAGGATCATCGAAGCCCTTCCCCGGCCGGAGCGCATGCATTCCAGCCATGCAATTGCGCTGGCTCCGGTCTGGATTGAGCGAAACGAAGGCGACAATTCGGGAGAGGCTTACGCAACGATTTCCTGCCCGGAGTGCCTGCGGACGTTTTCCGAGGCTTGCGGCGGCTCGAACAGCCTGGAACGCGAAACAGAGTGCCTCTATTGCCACAGCCTGATTCATTACGCAATCGTCCAGTCAACGGATCAGGCGCCTGCGCAGGCCAATCCAGAGCCCAACCGCGAGGCGCAGCCTGGAAGTCTTCCCCAAAACTACTGCTGAGAAGAAGAAAGAGTTGTCCCCATGCGCACCATTGCCGAATTGAACGTGCTGTTACGCGCACGGGCCGAGCTGCCCGTTGGCCTGAAGGTGGCTACGGAGGAGTTTCGCGAGGGTTGGAACTTCATGCGGTCGGGAGATGTGGGGCGCCTCGAAAAGAAGATTCAGACACGCGGGTGGAGTTTCATCAAGATTGCCGATGGGTCGCTGCGCAGCGGCGTGGGAGAGACCTCGCAGGAGGCCATTGCCAGCGCGCTGAAGCTGGCTCTCCGGCGGGTAAGCGAACACTTCAGCGCGGCGGAGGTGGAGCACATCGAGCTGACGCAATATCCGTGGTTCTTTCTGGCCAGGGTACGCGTGTATCCGTACCGGATTCAGCAAGGTGCGGTTCTGCCTGTGCCCGATGAGGCCGTAACTGAGCCGTTGGCCGCCCGACAAAGGCGGTTGCCCCCTCAATCAGCCGAGCTTTTCCCGCATTTCGGCAGCGCCATGCCGATGCTGAAAGAGATGCTGGTATCACCGAAGAACAGGGAACAGGGAACAGGGATCAGGGATCAGAGTCCCGCCACTGGCTTTCAGCCGTCTGCTCCCGGAATGATGCCGATGCTGAAGGAGATGCTGGTATCATCCCGGAGTTCGCAGGCGAGGACGGAGTGACGATTCTCGAAATGGCGATCCTTTTCTTCTTTTTTCCAGAGAGCCCTGCGGATTCAAGGTGAGGGGGGTTTCCACCCCAGCGACTAGGACCTGTCGCCGGGGACCCCGGTTTTGAGCCGCGCGCGCTCGCGCTGAAGCTGGCGATAGAGCTCGCTCTTGGACTGGCCCAGCTCGCGGGCGAGACGCTTGAGGGCTTCCTTCTCGTCTATCCGGGCTTCCGGGCCGGCCTCGGCCTGCAGGCGGGCAACGCGGGCGGAGATTTTTTCGGGAACGCCGGTTGCGGATGGGGTTCCGGACTGGGCGCGGGTTGGGGGCAGCGGCTCAACCAGCAGGGTGATTTCGCCGCGGATGCGATCGCGGGCGGCGAGTTCGCGGCGTGCAGCGGCTACCGTCGAGCGCAGGAACTCCTCGTGGATCTTGGTCAGCTCGCGGGCGACAACGACGCGCAGATCCGGGCCCCAGACGGCCTCCAGATCGGCCAGCGTGCCGAGAATGCGGTGCGGGGCTTCGTAAAAAATGAGAGTGCGCGTAGTTTGGGAGCTTGCGGCTTCGGCTGCCAACGCTTCCAGGCGGCTGCGGCGGGCTCCGGCCTTCTCCGGCAGAAAACCGATGAATTGAAACTCGCCGGTGGGCAGGCCTGAGGCTACCAGCGCGCTCAGCGCGGCATTGGCTCCGGGAATGGGAACGACGGGAACGTCGGCGGCAATGGCTTCAGCGGCCAGCCAGGCTCCAGGGTCGCTGATGCCGGGAATTCCAGCGTCGGAGACCAGGGCGATGCGGCCGCCGGCTTTGAGGGCCTCGACCAGTTCGGCGGCGCGTTGGCGCTCGTTGTGCTGGTGGCAGCTTACGGTGGGGGTCGCGATCTCAAAGTGGTTGAGGAGCTTTTGGGTCTGGCGGGTGTCTTCGCAGGCGATGCGGTCCACGCGCTTGAGGATTTCGAGGGCGCGGAGGGTGATGTCGCCGAGGTTGCCGATGGGAGTGGCGACCAGGTAGAGGCCGGGGGCGAGCTGCGCTTCAGGATCGGCAGCCATGGGCGGCGTCAGTCTCCGCTTTCCTGGCGCTCGATGCGGCGCTGCTCGGCGAGCAGGGACATGGAGCTCATGAGGTTCTGCACGCTGACAATGCCGACCACGCGTCCGCTTTCGGTGACGGGAATGAGGGCGAGGCCGTGGCCGGCGGTGAGGCGGCGGATGGTGGTTCCCAGCGTATCCTCGGGGCGCGCAACCTGGAAGGCGCGGGACATGACCGACTGCACGTAGCCGTTGCCGTCGCTGCGCAGGGCGTCGACGATGCGCTGGCGGGAGACGATGCCGACCAGTTGCGGGCCGCGGACGACGGGGAAGTCCTCCTGCAGGGAGTGGACGCAGCGGACGAGGGCGTCGGCGAGGGTGTCGGACGGCGAGAGGGTGGCGAAATCGGTGAGCATGACCTCGCGCATGCGGACGGTGTCGACGACGGACTGGAAGAAGACGCCCTGGTCTTCAATCTGGGCGCCGATCATGATGAAGAAGCCGGCGATGATGAGCCAGTAATTGTGGAGCAGCATGCCGGCCACCATGGTGAGGAGCGCCAGGACCTGGCCCAGGCCGGATGCGGCGCGGCCGGCGGGAGCAAAGCCGTGCCTGCGGGCAAAGCTGCCGCGGAGGAGGCGGCCGCAGTCCAGCGGATAGGCGGGCACCAGGTGCAGGAGGCCCAGGCCGACCTGCATCCAGACCGTGCTGCGCAACAGGTAAGCGGAGGTGACCAAGGGCTGGTCGAAGAGCCGGAAACCGGCGCCCGCGCCAAGAAATGTTGCCCCCAGCACCAGCGCCGTGGCTACGTTGGCCAGCGGGCCGGCGAACGCCATGGCAAACTCGCCGCCGCCCTGGTTGGCGTTCTCCTGGCTCTCGGGATTGGCGTAGGCGAAGAGTCCGCCGATGGGCAGCAGCAGAATGGCGCGGAGACGCAGCCCGAGCCAGGCGGCCACCAGCAGGCGGGCGATTTCGCGCACCGCGACAGCCGCGCACAGCACCAGGAACAGGCCCAGGCCGCGCGCCACGCCGTCGGCGGCGCTGAGTGCGAGGCAGACGATTGCCAGCAAAGGGAAAAAGATGTGGACGCGCAATTCGACGCCCATCCAACGTCCCAGGGGGATTGACCAGCCTCGCATAAGTAAATTGTAGTGGGTCGCGGTCCGGTATGCTGAACAACGATGCGCATCATTGCCGGCCAGTTTCGTTCCCGCACGCTGGAGGCGCCGGCCGGGCTGGCCACGCGGCCCACCAGCGACCGGCTGCGGGAGACCCTTTTCAACGTGCTGGCGGCGCGCATTGCGGGCGCGAATTTTCTGGATTTGTATGCCGGCTCGGGCGCGGTGGGGATGGAGGCGCTGAGCCGCGGCGCGGCCGGCGTGGACTTTGTGGAGCAGGGGCCGGCGGCGCTGAAAGTGCTGCGGGCGAATCTTGCCAGGCTGGGGTTGACGGCGGGGTTCCGGATTCATGGCGCGGGCGTGGGAGGGTGGTTGCGGAGAATGAAGCCGGGAGCGGCATTTGATGTGGTCTTTCTCGATCCGCCTTACGATGCAGTGCGGGAGTATGCGGCTACGCTGGGGTTGCTGGGCGGGTCCGCGGCAGGACTGCTGGCTCCTGGGGCGCTGGTGATTGCGGAGCATCGCAGGAAAGAAACGCTGGATGAGCGGTACGGAACGCTGGGACGGACGCGGCTGCTGGAGCAGGGGGACGCGGCGTTGAGCTTTTATGCGGCTGAGGCGGTTGGCGCCGGGGGAATAGGGGAGCAATGAAAAGGACGATACGGGGAAGGTTTTTGCTGGTTGCGGCGCTGGTTTTGGCGGCGGGGTTAGAGGCGCAGACCGCCGAACCGTGGGAGATTGGGCCGTTCACGCGGCCGGAGAGCGGCAATCCGGTGATTGCGCCGCGAGCGGAGTCTGTTTTTGCCGACCCAATTTCAAAGGCTCCCGCGCACTGGGAGGCGCTGCACACCTTCAATCCGGCGGCGATTGTGCGGGATGGGAAGGTGGTTGTGCTCTATCGTGCAGAAGACGATTCCGGGGCGATGGCGATTGGGGGGCACACGTCGCGGCTGGGGCTGGCAGAGAGCGCGGACGGGATTCACTTCACGCGCCGCGATGCGCCGGTGTTTTTTCCCGCCAAAGACAAGCAGGAGTCGCGGGAGTGGCCCGGTGGAGTTGAGGATCCGCGCATCGTGGAGCGGGAGGACGGGACCTATGTGCTGACGTATACGCAATGGAACCGCGACCGCAATTTGATCTCGGTGGGGATTGCGAGTTCGCGTGACCTGATGCACTGGACCAAGCATGGGCCGGCGTTTCTGCACGCGGCGGGGGGCAAATATTCGGCGCTGAGATACAAGTCGGCGGGGATTGTTACCCGGCTCGATGCGGACAAGGGGCGGCTTATAGCGGCCAGGATCGACGGCAAATACTGGATGTACTGGGGCGAAGGGGCGATCCACCTGGCGACTTCAGCGGACCTGGTTCACTGGAGCCCGGTAGAAGACGCGCAGGGCGCACCCATCGAACTGCTGCGGCCGCGGGCGGGGCACTTTGACAGCGGCTTCCCTGAAACCGGGCCGCCGCCTGTGGTGACGAGCGCGGGAATCGTGTTGGTTTACAACGGCAAAAACGCAGTGGAGGGCGGCGATCCCGAGCTTGGCTCGAACGCCTATGCGGCGGGCGAAGCGCTGTTCGACGCGCACCATCCGGCGCACCTGCTCAAGCAGGCGGAACATCCGGATCTGAAGCCGGAGATGGCCTATGAGAAGACGGGGCAGTACGCTGCCGGAACCACGTTTGCCGAAGGGCTGGTGTACTTCCACGATCGGTGGTTCCTTTACTACGGCTGCGCGGATTCGCTGGTGGGCGTGGCCACCGCGCCCAAGACTCCTTTTGCCGGTATAAAGGGGACAATGTGAAGCGGGACGGCTGGGTGGTTTCCCCGCGCGCCGAAGTGGATCAGGCGGTCGTGACGGCAGCTTCTGCGCCGCAGAACTCAACCGTGACCACGGTGATGTCGTCGGACTGGCCGAAGCCGCGGGCGGCATCGGCGATGCGCTGTGCGGGGAAGACGCTGAGGGCGCGGGTGAGGTCGAAGCCGAAGAGGTCGCCGCACCAGGGCGGGGTTTTGCCCTGGGCTTCGACCACCCCGTCGGAGACAAAGGTGAGCCGGTCGCCCGGAACAAGCTGTACCGTGGTGCACTCGTATTCGGCATGGGCAACGACGCCCAGAGGAAGGGCGCCGGGAACGGCGATTTCCAACCCGTTGAGATAGGGCGGCAGGTGGCCCGCGTTGGCCACGGTCAACATGCCGCCAGCGCTGAGATGAGCGACCAGGCAGGTGGTGAATCCGCCGCGCGACCGGCCCATCATGCGCTGGTTGAGCGAGGTGAGCATGGCCACGGGATCTGCCCCGTGGGCGGCCTCGGCGCGGATGGCGCCTACCAGCACAGAGACCAGCATGGCAGCGGGCAGGCCCTTGCCGCTGACGTCGCCGATGACGATCGACATGCCGCCGCGGCCATCGCCGATCTGCTGGAAAAAGTCGCCGCCCACCTCGTCGGCGGGCTCATAAACGCACTCCACCTTGAAGCCCGGGCACTGGTCGAAGGCGTCTGGAAGCAGGAGCTGCTGGATCTGGCGGGCGGCCTCGAACTCGCCGGCCATACGCTCCTCCTGCTGCCGGGCCAGGGCAAACCGCCGGATGAGAAACACCAGCATGGCCAGCAGGAAGAAAACATGGAGGAAGATTCCGAGTTGCATGGTGAAGGGCGGCAACGGAATAGGCAACTCGAGCACGCGCGGCAGTTTGGTCCATCCCGCCTGGTTGAGCACAATGGCCACGTTGTCGGCCGCGTAATAGCCGAGATCCAGGAGCGTGGGCAGCAGCAGCAGGCGGGCATCGAGGTTGCCGCGCACTGCGCGCTTGGCCAGCAGCCAGAAGATCCACGCCGCGGCAGGCAGAAGGCACACCAATTGGCTTGCCGCGGAGGCGGTTACCGGCAACCAGCCGGGCCAGTAAGAGACGTTGAGAATCGGACTGAAGGCTACCAGCGCCAGAAAGATTTTCTCCACGGCTCCAATGCGGGCTTTCAGGACTTGGGAAAAGAAGCAAAACGCCGTGAAGACGATGACGGCCGACAGTACGCCATCCAGCAGGTCAAAAACGGGAATGGGCGGAATGGCGTAGATTTCCTTCGAGACATTGAGAACGCTGTCGGCGGCCTGCGCCAGCAACATGATGGCAAACCATAGATATTCCCATTCGGCGGGCCGGAAGAGAAACAGGCAAAGAATTGCGAAGCCGATCAATCCTGCGGCAATGCTGTAGGAGTAGTAGTCGACAAATCGCACGTTGCGCGCCAATTGATGGTGCTGCTGTTCGGCGGCCAGCAGCTCAGGGTCGCCGGCCAGGTTGCCTCGCTGCCAGGGGCCTCCGCCCATATAGCTTGACCAGAGGGGGGAGTGCCAAACACGAATGGCCACCAGCACGGTGCGGGCGGAGCTGGTTCCGGCCGGCGTGAGAGGAAAAAGGTGAAAACTGAACTGGGTGTTGGGCACGATGGTGGGAGGCATGTCTCCCGATCCGCCGACGGGGTTGCCGTCCACGTAGACTTCGTAGGCGGTGACGATGGGCGCCAGCAGCAGGGATGTGGGCCTTTCGCCGGCCGGGACCCTGACGGTGAACCGGTACCAGCCATAGCCGCTCATGGCCGGATAGCCCTGCGTGGCCCAGGATTTGCCGCCCTGGAGCAGCGGCCAGGCGGAGTCGTCGAAGCCGGGCGCGGCCCACAGGGGTTTCTGGGGGTCGTTGGGTTGGGAGCCTGGCTGGAGCGGCGAGTCGCCGGGATGGAAGCGCCAGGGTCCATCGAGCGAGACCAGCGGCTCCCGGCCATGCTCCAGATCAAAGGACTGCGCGTGCAGAGAGGCCGCGCAGGCCACCAGGGCGAGCGCCGCCAACCGTCGAAGAGTCGAAGCAAAGCGCATGGGCACGATTTCCGAGGGGAAGAGATCGAAACGTGGTTTGATGCTAACGCACCGTGGGCGGTTTGCGCAGGCCGGGTTTGAGAAGGCAGAGGGCGGCGATTGGGGTTAGAGTGTTGTGCATGAAGATTTTGCGATTGTTTTCAGGGTTTGGCGCGCTGGCCATGCTGGTTGCCGGGTTGGCTGGCGCGCGGGGACAAGCGGCTGCCGGCGGCCAGCAGCCTGCAACGGCGCTTCATTTGGCGATTCTGGACACCGACATCGGTGACGACATCGACGATGCCTTTGCGCTGGCCCTGGCATTGCGGAGTCCGGAGCTGAAGCTGCTGGGTATTACGACGGAGTTCGGCGACACGGAGCTGCGGGCTCGGCTGCTGGACCGCTATCTGGCGGCGGTGGGGCGCGGAGACATTCCGGTAGCTGCCGGGGTTCCGACGGCGCACGACAATGTGTTCACGCAGGCCGCTTATGCCGGCCAGGCGCCGGTTCTGAGGCATCCCCATGCAGTTGAATTCCTGCTGGGCCAGATTCGCGCGCATCCGGGCGAGATCACGCTGATTGCGATCGGTCCGCTGTTCAATGTGCAGGCGGCGATCGAGCGGGATCCGGCGACGTTTCGCAAGTTGAAGCGGGTAGTGATGATGGGCGGCAGCATCTACCGGGGCTACGACGGGCAGAACGGGGAGCGGCGGCCTGCCGACGCGGAGTGGAACATCAGCCGCGACCCGGCGGGAGCGCGGGCGCTGCTGGCCTCAGGAGTACCGGTGTTCATGATGCCGCTCGATTCGACCCAGATCCACCTGGAGACCAGGGAGCGGGAGGAGATTTTTGCTCATGGATCGCCGCTCACCGACCAGTTGACGCTGCTCTACCACCAGTGGCTGGCCGGCACTGGGGGGCACGCGGCGGCGCCGACGCTGTTTGACCCGGTGGCGGTGACGTATGCGATCCGGCCAGATCTTTGCCCGGCGACGCCGATGCGGCTGGAAGTGGACGACAAGGGGTTTACGCGGCCAGTGGATGGGGCGCCTAACGCCCAGGTCTGCCTGAAGTCGGACGAGAAGGGGTTTCTGGAGCTGCTGTTGAGCCGGCTCACAAAGGATGCAGGGCGCTGAGCGGGGAGGAGGAATGAGCGCAACGGCCGACTTTCTTGCAGATTTGGGGGCGGAATTAGCGGTTTTCGGGGCAGAAACCGAGCAACTGTGAGCATGGTCACTTTCAACCCCATTGACAGCGGCGGAGAGTAGGATAAAAATGGCGGGTCGAGCGAATTCGAACCGTTTGGTGCGGTGTACGGAGGGAAAGTGAAAAACGCGGTGAATATGAAGGTTCTGGGAGTTGTGGCGCTGCTGGGGACGGGATTGCTGTTGACCGGCTGCAAGCCGGCGCCGGATCTGACGGAGACCAGCGCGCTGGCGATGATTCAGGCGAAGTATGACCAGATGCCGGCGGCAGGCGTAAACATCACGGTCGACGATCTGGGCATGAGGCAGGGCATCGCCGCCAAATATTGGGAGCGGACGAAGGTGTATCCCAACAAGTTCTGGGCCGACTTCACCCTGACCCCCGAGGGCAAGAAGGCTTTCAAGCTGCCGAAAGGGGGCGACGTCATCCAATGGCGGCCGGATAGCCTGAGCGATACGCACTTTTCGGTGGTCGTGGTCACGCTCGCTGCGAACCACCTGAAAGCGCACGATATCAAGGAGATACAGGACGAAGTTGGTGGAACCAAGAGCGCCGTGTTCACCGAGAGCGAGAATCTGGACGGCGTTCCCGGCCCGCTGCAGAACATCGCCCACAACCCAGGGAACAAGCTGAGCAGCAAGAAGACGGCCACCTTTGCGTTGGATGGCGGCGCGTGGAAGCTGCAATCGATCAACTAGAATTGGGACAAATCCTCTGCGGTAGGGCCGAACTCGTTGACCCCACCCGCGTTTCTTGTTATTCTTAAAAGGTTCCGCAAGAACGCATCCGTGCGTCTTAACGGCGGTTGCGTATGGGCAGGCTGGCCAGGCAGTAGATGGCCGGAGCTGATGCTCAGGGCCAGGAGCGGTCATCCGGCCCGGCAGGTCCCCGGAATCGCTCTCTTCTTGCGGAGGGCAGGGGCAAATCGCTACGGAGCCCGCGCGTTCTCCACCTTGGAGGGCTATGCGGGCCGGAACCGCGAAACGGAGTTGGCCTCGCCGCGGCGAGCGCACGGCCACCGTCCCGGTTCTCGTCTGAAGTTGGAACGAAGGCAGACGCGAAGCAGCAACGATAGGGCTTCCGTGCGCGTGCGCCACCGGGAATGGTTGCGCATCATCGCAGCGGGAAGCCCCATAGGTCTGCGCGCGGCATGTGAAGTGGGAAGCAACACGGTTTTTGGCGTAAGGAGTTTGGTTTGCCTACATTCAATCAGTTGGTTCGCAAGGGGCGCACGGCCCCGCGGTACAAGACGGCCTCACCGGCCTTGCAGGCCTCGCCGCAGCGGCGCGGCGTTTGCACTCGCGTGTATACACAGACGCCTAAGAAGCCGAACTCGGCGCTGCGCAAGGTGGCGCGCGTGCGGCTGACCAACGGGATTGAGGTGACCACCTATATCCCGGGGATCGGGCACAACCTGCAGGAGCACTCGATCGTGCTGATTCGCGGCGGCCGCGTGAAGGATCTTCCCGGGGTTCGCTATCACGTGGTGCGCGGCACGCTGGATTCAGTGGGCGTGGCCAACCGCAAGCAGAGCCGGTCGAAGTACGGAGCCAAGCGCGCCAAGGGCGGGCCGGTGGGCAAAAAGTAGGGGAAAGCGCCGGTTTGCGCGTCCACTGCACAGCGTTTGTACCAGAAATTTGAGTGTTCGGGTGTTGTTAAAACACCACCTGATTCTGAGGAATTATGCCGAGAAAAGGGCACATTGCAAAGCGGGAAGTGGCGCCGGATCCGGTGTACGGGTCGACGCTGGTCACCAAGTTTGTGAACTCGATGATGTGGGGCGGGAAGAAATCGACGGCCCAGGGCATCTTCTACCAGGCGATGAAGAACCTGGAGGAAAAGGGCGGCGGCGACGACGCGCTGAAGCTCTTCAAGAAGGCGGTGGAGAACTGCAAGCCGCTGCTTGAAGTCAAGACGCGGCGAGTGGGCGGCGCCAACTACCAGGTGCCGATCGAAGTGAATCCGGACCGGCGCACCTCGCTGGCGATCCGGTGGCTGATCACCTACGGCCGCGGCCGCGGCGAAAAGGGCATGACCGACAAGCTTTCGAACGAATTGCTGGACGCGGCCAACGGGCGCGGCGCGGCGATGAAGAAGAAGGAAGACGTACACCGCATGGCCGAGGCCAACAAGGCCTTTGCGCATTACCGGTGGTAGGACTTAGGGACTAGGGACTTAGGGACTAGGGACTTAGGGACTAGGGACTTAGGGACTAGGGACTTAGGGACTAGGGACTTAGTTGGACTAAGAGATTTAACCGCGGGCTGGAAAGCTCGCAAGGAAGAATTGCCGTGGCTCGCACCATACCTCTGAATCGTTGCCGGAACATCGGAATCATGGCGCACATCGACGCCGGGAAGACGACTGCGACGGAACGCATCCTTTTCTATACGGGCATTACGCACCGCATAGGCGAGGTGCATGAGGGCACGGCGACCATGGACTACATGGAGCAGGAGCAGGAGCGCGGCATTACGATCACGTCGGCCGCAACGACCTGCATGTGGCGCGATGTGCGCATCAATATTATCGATACGCCGGGCCACGTGGACTTTACCGCCGAGGTGGAGCGGAGCCTGCGCGTGCTGGACGGCGCGGTGGCCGTGTTCGACGCGGTTGCGGGCGTGCAGCCGCAGACCGAGACGGTGTGGCGGCAGGGCGACAAGTACCGCGTGCCGCGCATCTGTTTCGTGAACAAGATGGACAAGAACGGGGCGGACTTCGAGCACGTTCTGGAGACTATCCGCAAGCGCCTGGGCGCACGGCCCGTGGCGCTGCAGATTCCCATCGGCGCCGAGGCCGGCTTCAAGGGCGTGGTCGACCTGGTCGAGATGCAGGCCGTGGTTTGGAAAGACGAGGCCATGGGCTCGCAGTACGACATTGAGCCGATTCCCGCCGCGTTGCAGAAGAAGGCCGAGGCCTTCCGGCTGCAGTTGATCGAGATCATCGCCGAGACCGACGATGTGCTGCTCGAGAAGTTTCTCGAGGGCGAGACGCCGACCATCGCCGAACTGAAGGCGGGCATTCGCCAGGCCACCATCGACCTGAAGGTTTTTCCCGTGATCTGCGGGAGCGCATTTAAAAATAAAGGTGTGCAGACGCTGCTGGACGCGGTGGTGGATTACCTGCCCAGCCCGCTGGACAAGCCTCCGGTGGAGGGCATCGATCCCCGCCATCACCACCACATTGTGGTGCGCAAGCCGGACGACAACGAGCCGCTTGCGGCGCTGGCCTTCAAGATCATCAACGATCCCTTCGGCAAGCTGTGCTTCGTGCGCGTCTACTCGGGCTCGCTGAACACCGGCGATACGATTCTGAATCCGCGCACGGGCAAGACGGATCGCATCGGTCGGCTGGTGAAGATGCACGCCAACAAGCGCGAGGACGTGTCGGAGATTCTGGCCGGCGACATCTGCGCGTGCGTGGGGCTGAAGGACCTGAAGACGGGCGATACGCTGTGCGATCCGCATCACGCCATCGCTCTGGGCGCCATCGTGTTTCCGGAGACGGTGATCTCGGTGGCCATCGAGCCCAAGACCAAGGCCGACCAGGAAAAGATGGGCGTGGCGCTGGCGCGGCTGGCCGACGAGGATCCAACCTTCAAGGTGCACACCGACGACGAGTCGGGACAGACGATCATCAGCGGCATGGGCGAGTTGCACCTCGAGATTCTGGTCGACCGCATGAAGCGCGAGTACAAGGTGGAGGCCAATGTGGGCGAGCCCAAGGTGGCCTTCCGCGAAACCATCCGCAAGACCGCCGAGGCCGAAGGCAAGTACATCCGCCAGACCGGCGGCTCGGGCAACTACGGGCATTGCAAGCTGCGCGTGGAGCCCAACGAGCCGGGCATGGGCTACGAGTTCATCAACGCCATCAAGAGCGGCTCGGTGCCCAAGGAATACATCAAGCCCATCGACCAGGGCGTGCGGGGCGCGCTGGAGCTGGGCATCCTGGCCGGCTACCCGATGGTGGACGTGAAGGTCACCCTCTACGACGGCAGCTACCACGAAGTGGATTCGAACGAAATGGCCTTCAAGTTTGCGGGATCGATTGCGTTCAAGGAAGCGGCGCGCAAGGCCTCGCCGGTCCTTCTCGAGCCGGTGATGGCCGTCGAGGTCACGGTTCCCGAGGAGCATATGGGGGTGATCATCGGCGACATCAACTCGCGCCGCGGACGCATCGAGCACGTGGATCGCGTAGGCGGCTCGCAGGTGATCAAGGCCATCGTGCCTCTGAAGGAAATGTTTGGTTATGTGAACGACATTCGCTCGTCCACGCAGGGCCGCGCGTCGTACTCCATGCAGTTCGCGCGCTATGAAGAGGCTCCGCGCATGATTGCCGACGAGATCATCGGCAGGGCGCAGGGGAAATAGGAATTGATTTGGCATGACTGAGCTGACTCAAAAGTGTCGTAGGTGTGAGGGTTCAGGCGGGGAGACTTCAGGAGACGGCGCTGCACGACGGATTTGCCCCGAATGCAAGGGGCTTGGAAGGATTCTCGGAGATGAAGTCGGTAGCTTCATTCACGCACTACTGAGGGACGACGAGGTTTACTACTGGCTTCGGACAACGGCGGAAAAGCTTAAATCCGACATCAGTAACTCTTAGAACGGGGGCTAAGTCATGTCAGTGAGGGGATCAAGACGGTTCGAGACAGATGGATCGTTTAGCGAATTTTGTCAGATTCTTGAAAAGAAGGATCAACTTCAAGACGGGCAAAGTTTGCACCCGTCGAGGTTGTTCATACACATTCATCAATTCTACCCAGAGCTTACTGCAATTCAAGCTCGTGGAAGTGGAGTAGATTTTGCAAACGGATTGTCTGGGAGCGTTGAAAGTGACCCCGGGGAGTTTGACCAATCCCGATCGGGTCTCCTGCTCGGGGACGTAAGGCAGGCTAAGATTGACTTTCCAAATGTGGCCAAGAAATATCGAGCAATCTTGGCCCGGGCCGAAAGTATTTGGACGGCCCTGCTGAATAAGGTCAAGGTTGGGGTCTAGTAGAAAAGTTTTTGGGGCTGGAGCCGGATAGCCGGCGCCCCGGGTTGAAACGGGCAGTACGAGCTACGAAAGGGATGCAGGAACTTTTATGGCGAAGGAAAAGTTTGATCGCAGCAAGCCGCATGTGAACGTGGGCACGATCGGTCACATCGATCACGGCAAGACGACGTTGACGGCGGCCATTACCAAGGTGTTGCAGAAGCACAACCCGAAGATTGTCTTCCGTTCGTTCGACTCCATCGACAACGCCCCGGAAGAGCGGGAGCGGGGCATTACCATCGCCACGGCGCACGTGGAGTACGAGACCGCCAAGCGCCACTAT